>OMLO01002757.1_pt1 | contig 14320 bp, 13 predicted proteins | sample 1674811 | NCBI WGS metagenome assembly OMLO01 (sample SAMN06265003, study PRJEB25207) | coral metagenome | isolation source: Coral host | place: Mexico:La Bocana,Puerto Morelos, Mexico | collected 2008-11-13
AAAGTTCTCTGGAACATCAGCATCAAGGAGCCTCGAAATACAGGTTTTCCTGACAGAATGATTAGTTACTTTTTTCCATCTCTGTGAAGGCCAGCATTCTTCGCTGCAGTGGACTTAAACTTTCCTATCTCATTTTTTCCGAGGGGTGCCTTCAGATACCAAACTTCTTCATTTGATCGACGATTATGGCGGGCCACTAAGTAAAACGGTGTTTCTGGTGCGTTCATTTCCAATGGCCGGTGACTGCGGAATTTTTTGTAAAAACTGACAGGTGTATTAGTGGCATAAATCTTTGGTTGGAACGCTCTTTGGTGTCCTCTCTCCTGACCATGTCGGGTCTTTGTGCGTCGCTCGGCCAACCAAACCAAGACTTCTTCAGGTCATCATTCTGCTGTTGAAGCTGAACGTCACCCCAGCGCAACTTACGACTTTCGTCTCTTGCTCTAAAACCGAAGTGTAGGGATAAAAACCACCACACAGTTCTTTGAAGCGCAACGGGATTGGAGTCGCCGAATTCTCCTGCTTCAAAACGGGCATCCTCTTCGTCTTCGTCGATAGCATGAGCAGCTTTCGGTTTGTTTCCTTTGCCGTGCTCGTGAACAAGTGACTTTCCGGCTTCGCTGCAAGGACTTTTCTGGGTTTTTCGAACTCATTGTCCTTGAGTATGTTAAATGGATATTTCTTCTCACTTAAGTATCGCGGTATACTGCGCTGAAAACTGGAAACTGTTGCTGGCTCGTACTCTTCTCCGTTTTTCTTGCGTGCATTCAAAAACATTTTGACAAAAGGTGGTCAAGCTCGGACGCAGGTAAGCTTTCAATTTTCTCATTTTTCATACCATTAGCTTCCATGTAGCGGAGAAGAGTGTTCATATCAGTAGCCGTCTTCTTGTTTGTGTTTGCACTTTTCTGTTGGTTGATAAAATCGTCTATGGCCTCCTGGCTTTCGGTGATGCCTGTTTCAGTTTCTCCATCAAAGGTTTCCAGATCTTCAGGATAATAAAACTCGCTTGGAGAATGTTCATCTTCTTCATCCATCTTTGAAATTTCGGAAAAATTTCAATCTTTTTAGCTTCTTCTGGTAGTTTCACTGTGAAGAATGACAATATTCACAATTTTTTTTTCGCTGTTTTGTTCAGTGCAAATTTTGAATTTGCCGACTTCGCACCAAAACAAAAATACACGGGTTGGACCGTTTCCATGGTAATAATATACAAGCAACAATTTCTGCATTCTGATTGGCTGAGAACATGCCAATTAATCCCAAATCAGTGAACAGTGCAATTTCACCAGTGCAAAAAAGTGAAATTGAGTGCAAAACGGTGAAATTGAGTGCAAAACTGTGAAATTAAAAAAATGATTGACAGGCTACAAAACTGAGCTGGGACAAACAAAATGGCGGACAAAAATTAGACGAAGATTGAAACTCTGTAAATAAAATTTTTATACAAAGACTTCATAACAAAGCAAAATACTAATCTCAGCAAAAACTACTCGACTAGTTATCTCGAAGTGTGCAAGAGAAGAAAACTACACAAAAGCCTCGAGGAGAAAAACAGAAACTTGGCTTGACTGAATTGAAATATGCCGGAGCCGATCACGTCGGCACGACAACATCCCAGATCAAATAGTAAATTTAAAATTCCGTCAGTGGTACGGCTTTGCCATATAAGAATAACTTTTATTAACTCGACCCTCGACCCTCGACCCTCGACCCTCGACCCTCGACCCTCGACCCTCGACCCTCGATGCGTCACTCTGGACCCTCGACCCTCGACTTTCAACAAAAACCTACACCCTTAATTAGCGAGTCAGGACTGCGCGTAGTCCCCGGCTGCGCCTAGTCCGTCGAGCGACATCGTAAGTTTTCTTTCACGTCACTCACGACGGACTAAGCAAAAAAGGGACTCCTCGTAGCCTAGAATTTTCTTCAGTTTTGAGTAGAATGTCTAGAAAGCGAGTAAGGGAGTGTTTTAGCCATTTCCTTAAATTTTTTAAGTATTGTCAACACTCCCCAAAACTGCCTACATTGTCCATATTCCGTCAAAGGGAGAACTTTTGTAGCTAATGTGACCGCACTGAACAAACGACAAAATATGCAGAATTATCTGCAGCTCACAAAATAGAGATTGAGACTTTAATAATATTACAAAGATGTTCGGACACGGTCCAAACATCGCATGAACTGTCTCTACAATTTTACAATTTTTGTAATCTTAGACCTTAACTTTTCATAAATTTCAATTTTTACTTCTTGAAATAGTAGAGAACAAAGAAAACGAATTGACAATGGAAAAACAGAAAGACGGGATATTTTTCACTATCTGTTCAGAGAGCAGCTATTTAAACCAACTGAGTGTTGATTTCCCTTCAGAAAACATAAATTATCTTGTTCGAGACCAACATTTTCTGGAGAGTGGTAGTGTCTTCCTCAAGGGATCGACGTTTTTCGGTGTCTGTTAGCTTTCACTAATGTTCATTTAATTTTTGTTATATTCATCAGAGTTACAACTTTGCTCAAGTGTCGGGAGAATCCTCTGCAGGTATATAAAATTATGTACAGACTAAAACACTTGATTGCGTCAAGTCTAATCGCGTATTGGATATGAAGCTAACGTGAAATATTTAAAAATAATCCGCCACCAATTCATCGCATTTTCAGAAACACACTAATGCCTTTGTAATAATTTTTTGAAGCTAAAACAATATTTCTTCCTATTTCTTCTTCTAACGTCAGGTTTAAATTGCGCAAAAGGTAGTCTATCCAAGTTGTAATTTAATTAAGCACTTTGTCAAAGAAGTGGATTATCATTTTTTCAGGGCCCAAATACAGAGGATACTGGAAATTCGATGGTTCTGATACAGATTTAAGGTCAGTTGATGACTGATGGAAACTTTTATATTACTACTGTCGTGGTCATGCTGATTTAGAATTCCAGGATACCTGGTGACTCACTGTAAGACATAACGTCTTATTAAGATAGGGTGCATAGTCTTGGTGATTAGGAGGTACATGGACATGTAACTGGTAGCTTTTTTTGGCCGCCTGAAACAGTCAGTATTGTTTATTATATTCGGCTACTATATTTGTTCAGAACAGTTATTTAAAAAGTTACTGGCAATTCTTTGCGAGACGCGTGGGCATAAAATTACGTGATCGCTAGTAGCGAGTTATTGAATTTTGAGCTAGAATGCAATCATCATGGTTAAAAAAAAACGGCTTAAAATCACAAACGGTTTGAAAATGACAGTAATTTGTAGAACAGAACTCAAAAAGTGATTCAAATGGCTAACTGAGTTTGAAGATTTTCAAATTCTTTTGGTGGTGGGTGACCCGGATCCCTTACGAGGATGGGCATTTGGCTTATTTGTACCCCCTCACTTACACATTTCTTCGGGCCTAATAAAATAATTTGCCGTGAATTTGACACTCCTATGCTCTGCCTGCAACGAATGGCACTTTATTTCGCGGGCTTAATAATTATACGTGCCTCGAGACCGTTGGTGTGTTGACGGGACCTCCATCTTGAATGTTGCAGCTCTAAGCTCTCAAGGTGATTTTGTTAAGCTGCCGATGGCTTTGAGATGGGGAAATATATTAGACTGTTCCGCAATATTTGATCAAATCCAAACTAAACCAGCCAACGGTAAGTCATAGATGACTAACATTTTTTACAAAGAGCGCTCGTAGTAGTGAACGGACTGTAGTAGGAGGATGATTAACGCGAACTGATGTGATATAAAAAATGAAGCCTTCGATCCTAGTGGACCATAGCTGCCGGAGCTTATCCCCGGTTTCTGTAGCATGAAGCGGCTAAGAGTATTTCTTCTCCCCCTGGACAGGATGCTAGTCCATCGCAGGTCATTCCCCCGCAATTTGTTAGGTTTCCCTAACAATTTACCGGTACCCATTTATACACCTGGGTGGAGAGAGGCACTGTGAGAGTTAAGTGTCTTGCCCAAGAACACAACACAATGTCCCCAGCCAGGGCTCGAACCCGGACCACTCGCTCCGGGGACGAGCGCACTAACTATGAGGCCACCGCGCCTCCCTGATGTGATATAATGCAACCGTTATTGAGCCCGATTCGCGACATTACATTGGCGACGAGGAGTTTCTGGGGAAATAGCTGGTTTCGATACAAGCCTGAATTACGGAACATTCGACCCGGACATAGTTCCAACTTCGGTGGGTTCCCGTTTCAGAAAATACTGGAAAGATTTAACGTTTACGCGTTGGCAATGAACATTAAGTATAGAGTAAGGAAAGGAAAGGATATATTTGAAACTCTAGAAGAAACCGGAGAGGATTTTGAAACCGCTGCTGAGAAACTCATGGAATATTTTTAACTAAAAAAACATCACATTTTCAATATATAACAGTTTCTGCAGGTAACTCAAGAGAAAGAGCCGGAGAGACTGACTTCGCTACTCGAGTGAAACAAGCAGCGGGTCCTTGCGACTTTCCGACGGATTGGCGTGATGTTGAAATACAGCTTCCGTTAATAGAGAAATGCAACATCGAGGCGGGTGAGGCGACGGCTGCTACGCAAACCACATACCCTAGCGGTGGCTATGGATTTCGCAAGAGCGCAGGAAACCGGCGTCGGATAAGCAAGCTGAAAGAATTGAAATAGACCGACAAAGCCAAAGAATTCACACCAATCCCGAGGAGAAGTTATATACAATTGGACAGCAGGCACAAAGCAAGGGGGCAGGAAAGGTTTGTTTCTTCTGTGGTGGAACTTTCCGCACGATGGAGGAAGGATGAAATGTCCAGCCAGGGGTGAAAAATGCTTGACGTGTAACAAAATGAATCATTTCGTCAAATTTTGCAGAGTGAAAGGAAAAGAAGATAAGGGAGTGCTGAAAGCAGTCGAAAAGGGCTTGGGTAGTAGCAATTAGGAATCCCTCTGCGGTATTGAGAAAGTTGGGGGTTAAACACGATCAGGGTCGCGGGCGGTGAGCAGTATGACAGTGGAAAATCGTGAATTTCAAGTGCTAGTGGAAACAGAGGCCAAGGTAAATATAACGTTCAAAAGGTTGTTGGGCGATAGAGTGACATTGAGGAGGTCATCGAGTGCTTTGCGCGTATACCAATCTAACGAGACCCCGTCGGCGCCACTAAAGGTGATGGGAAAATTTGAGGCCATTGTTCAGTCCAAGACCAGAATCGCCCCAGCCACGTTCCACGTCATAAAGGGACGTACGAACACTGAACCCTTAATAGGTTTTCAGACTGCAGAGGATCTTGGTCTTGTTAAGGTTGCAAACACGGTCCAAAGTGAGGAAACAATCACTGGCAATCTGCTATAAGAGTACGCTGACCTGCTCCGCGGTATCGGAAAGATGAAAGTAGTGAAGATAGATTTGCAGGTTGACTCCGTAATAACAACCGTTGCAGAGACCCACAGGAGATTATCGTTCAGTGTAAGACCCAAGCTGGAAGCAGAATTGGAGAAACTCGAGGCTGTCAGTTGGGTGTTCTCCGTAGTTATAGCGCCGAAGCGGTCCAGCAATGAAATACGGTTGACTGTGGTTATGAGGGAAGCTAATAAAGCCATTCTGAATTCATTTCTGTTGACCGGTCCAGTACAATGCAAAATTCATGGAGAGTTACGTCCCACAAACCGACGTTCTAAGGACACTGCTTAAAGCCGACGTTTTGGCGTGGGAAGAGAAACACCAAGAAGCATTCAAAGCCTTGAAAAGTGCTCTAAGCGCCGATACAGTTTTAGCGTATTTTGATCCTGCCGCTGACCATAAAAGTACATGTTGATGGCTGTCCCATGGAGATCTCTGCGACGCTAGTCCAGCGCAGTCCGAATGAGGGAACGCCCAGGTAATTCATGGTTAAGATTGCCCACGAAGGCCACCAAGGTATTTTTTCGTACAAAGCAGTTACTCCGGCCCATGTGTGGTTTCCTGGTATGGACACAATGGTCGAGAAGCCTGTAGGGAAATGCCTCGCTTGCAATATACCGCGCCCTGTCACACAAGAGAGCCTCTACAGATGACAGACTTGCCAAGGAGTCCGCGGAAAAAAGTCAGTGTAGACTTCATGGGGCCGTTACGAAACAAAGACATGGCTTTGGTCTTTTGGGATAAGTTTGCACGGTATCCGGTTATTGAATTCACATCAAGTACTTCGGCTGATTACGTCATACCCCTAATGGGCGCGTGTTTGACAGGTACGAAATCCCCGAAGAGATCAAAACGGATAATGGGCCTCCGTTTAATGGATCAAAGTTTGCAAGCTTTGCTCTGGAACAAGGGTTCAGACACCGAAAGGTCACCCCTGGGTGGGCTGTAGCTAATGGTAACGTGGAGCGTTTCATGCAAACCCTCAAGAAGACTGCGAAAACTTTTAATTTGGAGGGAAAAGCTACACGACAGGCCGTGCAAATAACGGTTGCCAACCATCGCGCCACGCCCCATCCAGCGACTAAGGAAAGCCCTGACATGCTCATGTTTGGTAGAGAGCTATGTAGGAAGCTACCCGAAAGGATCGTACCAGCAGGAGAAAGTCCATACCACCCAATCAGACAATAAGACGCGGCTAAAAAGAAGCAGATGAAAGGGTAGGCGGACAAGAGATGGGACGCCCGGAAAAGCCTAATAGTGGTTGGAGACCAAATTTTTTAAGCAAAGAAAAGCAGATGTGCTGACCCCATCGTTTGACCCCCGACCCTTCTTAGTAATAGGCGTGAAAGGAAGTATGATCACCGTGAAAAGAGGTAGGGAGATTAAATCGCTGAATTCACCCCATTGTAAGTTGCTAAAGCAAGCGAGGGTGGATGAGTACGCGGTAGATTCGGACCAAGAAAGTTTGGATTCATTTAGTGCAGAAGAAACTGAAACAGGAGCCAGGGAAGATCTGCGTTTGCAACCCGACAACATCGGCGCATCCAGTGAGATGACAATTGGTGGTACAAGTGACGAGACGGATGGTCTACTGACATCCTTAGGAGCCACGGAAACGGAGCGACATCAACAGCAGCCAGACAATACTGCAGTAGGCGGGCCAAGAAGATCATCGAGAACAAGAACGTCAACTTGGAACACTATTTACAGGGACTTTGAGCCACACTAGAAAAAAGGGGAGAGATGTAGTCTCGGGTCTCGAGAGACTTAATGTAGAGTAATTATATGCGAAATGAGGTGAACTTTCGTGGCAAAAAGGGACTGAATTTGCTTTTAAGGTAGTAGCGAACGGATTAGTAGGAGGACGATTAACGCGAACTAATGTAATATAATGTACTATAATGTACATTACAGCGGTGCTTTTCTTCCTCCGCCTGTCGGTGTTGACTGCCTGGACACTAAATAAGGGAGACTGTGCACCAGATAAGAAGACGAAGAAGAAAGAAGAAGAAAAACTTTATTAACGTGTCAATGCCACATAGCCTGGGAAAATCGCATACTAATTTGGGGACACAGATTAGTAGGTAATAAAAAAATATATATAAAAAATAATTTAAAATAATTAAAGCCGTACAAAATAAACTAATATCTTGTAGACAACCTGAGGGAGATTTGGGGATGGGATTAAGTGATTGATAAGCTTCATGCTAGTTTTATCTTCCGTCAATCTAGCAAAGAAAGGCCTGATTACATATTTAACACAAGAAAGCACTCATTATTGCTTATGTGTTTTTGTTTCTTACAGTTACAATGCTTCTGTAAACTTTACAGAGGGGCGGTGTCCTGGCAGCAAGGCAATGTTTTTCGACGAATGTAGCTCATGTTGCCAGCATGTTACGGTACCCAACGTAAACATCGGGGACTGTGATTACACAATTGCGTTTTGGATAAGACTATCTCCGGATTATCAGTTTGCTCAGATACTTGGCTCGCCAAGAGGTTGGAACTTTCTTCTTTTAAATATTTATGCCTATTATGCACAGGTCTGTCGCAAAGAATCTGCCAGAAGGAGCGCAATATGTTTGGAGACTTCACCTGTTGCTCCTATGAATAACTGGACTCATATTGCAGTAACTTGTGAACAAGATAACAACATCAAAATTTTCATCAATGGTGAACCGTCTAAAGTTTTGGACAGTTACCTAGTTCATTTTTTCGGAGACAACACTATGTATCCTAAACAGACGTTCCTTGTGGGCTACTCTTATTGTCCAGTAATAATGGACCTTCACATCTTTGGATTCGCTTTGCCTCGAGAGGAGATTTATAATTTATATAGAGGTTAGCAATTTGTTTGTTTTATTGAATACCTTATTCCATGAAATTATCGTGTACAAGTCACACATATTATGTCAATAATCAAGAGAGAGTTAGTTTACTGCCACTAAGACGTTTACAAAATCATATTTTTAACTATTCTGAGGCAATGTCTTGGTCCTCCTTGTTATTACTGCTTTCTGTCAACACTTCAGGGAGCACTTCCTTTGTACAATCCTCTCGGTGACCGTCCATGTACTGGTTCGTTACAATGCTGTCAGTTCACTAGCCGTATGGACAAATAGTCCTAATAGTTTCACCTGAATATCTAGTCCCATAAGCGCTTAGAAGGTGTGGGAATAAGTGATTGAAAGAGAGAAGAAGCAAGAAGAGAAGAAAGAAAAGAAGGAAAGAACCAACCAAAGTTAAATAAAGAAGATAGACAAACCGACTGCCTGACTGACGGACCAATTCCTTACCGACTGACTAACTTGCAAATTAGAAATCACGTTCTAAGTATTTCATTCAACAGAAAGATAAAAACTCAGATATACTCCATAACCGCTTTGTAATTGGAGTGAGCCACTGAAGTCACGGTTTTAATAAACTTTCCATTATTGTAGATCTCAAGATAATCACAAACCAAACAAAGGAAGTGAAGGGACGCACACTTACCATCCGGTGGGAACAAGGATCGTGTTCTGTTAACATATACACTGTTCATTATAAAGAGTGGAAGCCAGGAAATAATGCAAGCATATGGAAGGTAGTTAATGTGTCGCGATTTGCAGACTACTATAACCTTGAATTGGAATGCTTCAAGGAATATGAAGTAGCAGTTACTGGATGGGGAGCCAGAACACTTAAACCTTGGAAAGTCAAAACTGGACAAGGTAAGAAAGGATAATATTGACAATGAGGTATTCACAGGCAAATGTGGAAAAAGAAACTCATCTGAGCTTATATATCGACGCTTGCAGAAATACCTCATGTAAAAGAACTAAATCTAGTTGTTAGGGGAGGTTATATTTAAGTCAAATATAACACACCAGGGGCCCATTTCTCGAGCCTTTGAAACTATACAGGCCCGTAAGGCCATTATTAGTTAATCTGTATCTAAAAACGGAGAGGTGTATGCGCCTGAAACTTCTTGTAAGAAGGGAACCTCTGTTCATATTTAAAATATGTGAATAAAACAGAGCTCTAATATTATAAAGTTTGAGATTTTGCTATGACTTTCCGGGTGCGAAAACTTTTCGGGACCTTCGAGTAACGGGCCCCAGGACACGAAAAGTCATGTGGACCATAGCTTTAAACACCTCAAGAAAAAAAGTATATATCCTCTTTTCTTTAAATCTGCCCCTGAGTATAGAAGGAAAACCAATTTATTAAGGTGGCTGGCAACAGTCCCCAGCACTTACCAGCAGTTTACTACAACTCTTTATTAACTGTTATTATCATATCGTTATCAGACATATGCCCAATCATTATTCAACAGTTGTGCCCATCTTCATGTCATAAACTCATAATAGGTTACCATGGAAAAGATAGAACTGGTTGAAAACGCCTTGAATATTTTAGCTTTTAGTGCTTATAATTCACAAACGGCTTGCGAACCTCAAAAAAATCAAAGGCATTTCATACGTTCTAAAAATTAAGGTGGCTCTGAAATTGATGCAAAGTTGTAGAATGCTGTGTCTGATCATGATCTTCTCAGTATTACGCAGATAAAAATAATTTTCTTCGCTTTTTTTAGATTTTCCGCAGATCGTAAACTTGAAAGTAAAGGAAAATAATGTAAACATCACGTGGGTGCTTGCATTCAAAGGAGAGTGTCACGTGTTTGGGTACCTAATCTACTACAGAAAAGGGATTTCTGAAGTTAATACAAGCAAATGGAATGTGGTTAACTTGTCCCAAAATAGCGCAACCAACCACAATCTTCAACTCCAATGCGACACGGAATATGAAATAACAGTTACTGCACAGAGTGCAAACGGAGAAACGCCTCTAAACCAAAGCAAGTTGTGGAAAGTCAAAACCGGGAGAGGTAAATACAGCGTTAATCCTAAAAATTACAATTTACTTGATTGTGAAGAGAATTCTAACTTATTGAGAGATACATTCAGTTGAACGAGCAATATTTCCATACCGTAGACCAGAAAGCCCATTTTTAACTTGTCGGCAGTGTTTGTAGCACGTTCTTGTTTTATAATCAAATGTACCTTCTTGCAATCCAAACTGGCGAAGGACAATATCATTTCTTGTAAGCCATCATTACCCTCTTAAAAATAAAAATTACAGTTTTTTTCTCGATTGTGATTGGTTTACAAGACTTCTATTTTCCACCAATTTGCTTGCCAATTTGTTATCGGACAGTTCAATCAACCACTTACATTCAAAGTTGTAGTTTAAATCAACCAATCTCAATTTCAGTACGAGGCTCTTGGGAATAACTACAGAGTTTGTGAGGTTTATTCCCCAGAGCCTCGTGCTGAGGTCTATTGTGTTAGGCTGAATTTTAATATATCGAAATTGATCTATTTACTCCTCCTTTGTCAGTATTTTAATGTAAATTTTCCCTTTCTTTCATAACTCGAATATTCTCCTCTTCTCGGAAATTGTGATTTTTATGAGCAATTAATAACAAGACTTCGTGTTGTCCAATTCGGTCTGTAATCATACTCGTGATAAACAAATCGGACTCCGCTGCGCGGTCATTTCATTTTGTATCACTTGTATGATAACAGACCGAATTGTACTCCACTCAGTCCTATTACCATTACTTAGCAAGGAATACAACTAATGCTATTGGGCTATTCAGTGAAGGACAACTAGGTGACAGCGTAATCGAAGTTCTCACAAGAACCAGTTATGTATTCTCCTATCATCGGGCATCCTGTATTCGTAAATCAATCCATCTTAGCCAATAAGAACAATCCATTTGTTTTTATTATAGATGACCAATAATCACTGATTAGCTTTTTTTTATTGATTAATTTAGGTAAACCTTCACCTCCCGTGGGTGACAAGAAGACAATGGAAATAAACGGTTGTGCTCTGAATTACACGTGGAGTCCTCCACTTCACACTGGATGTCCCCTTATGATGTACATAATATACTACAGAGAAATTCAATCAGACGGCATAGAAGGTCATTGGACGCAAATCCACATCACCCAGCTTAAAGAAACTTCCTATGTTATACGACTGAAATGCGACTGGGAATATATGATTGCAATTTCTGTTAAAGATGAAAAAAAGGAGAGTGTCATGTCAAACTTCTGGCGCGTAAAAACCAAGTCTTCTTCGACAGATATACCTTCCAAAATGTTTTTATCGGGTGAGTTTTTGTATTTTCCTTCTCTATTGTTCATATAGAAGCCTTAGTGTTCTTTGATTTACTACTTAAGAGTGTGTCCATAAGTGCACCAGGCAGGTCTGCTACATGCCATCTCACCGATTTCAGTGAAACTTAGCCAGCATAAAGGGTCTATCCCAGAAAGGCACACTGGTTTTGGTTTTGGTTTTAGATCTTTCAGGGGGAAGGGAGGTCACCCCCCTGGTTTTACTAGATTTTTGCCAAGAAAATTACCTCAATATAGGCCAAATGTTGAAGCTCTCAGAACAACTGTATTTAACCGATTGCTACCAAGTTTTGTACACATATTGGTATATCTATAGTGAATGCAAGAACCAAGTGACAGTCTATTTGATTAACCGCTTGTCAATCAATGGACATAAATATGTGACTATGTTTTTATACCTTCAAGTATTTTGAACATTTTGAGGTCAAATATCTCCCCTTGCCAGAAAGGTATGATACTAATTTTTATGTCCCCTTGTCCATCGATGATTTATCTTTGAAAAACAGTTAAAACACCGTTTGGGCACTTCCGTATTTTCGTTTCTGGTGCCACTTGAAAACTGCACCTAAACCAAGCTTACTTTAACCTTATCCGTCACACAATGCTGGCAAAAGCGGCCAATAAATAAAATAAATCGATATTTACCAGTTAGTTTAACAAGAAAACCTCACCAGAAGTGAAAGTAACGCTAAAGGGTCTCGAGATTTTGAGAAGGAATTGAAGATTACGCGAGACTGACGTGTCACCAAAATATCGATAGTAAAATCGCAGTATTTGTGATTTGGCAGCTTTTATTTTGCAATTTGCTCGCAAATTCAGCTGTTGGCTTTCGTACGGCACAAAGCACTTTTCAGTCTTTCATTCAACTGTTTATTACCAAGAGGCCGTGCTGTTTATAATGCCCTGAGGAGATTTCAGGGTCACATGCCGAGCTCTTGTTGACAAGTACATTCCAACTAGTGTGCAGCAACATAAACATGCACAAGCTAAAAAGAACATTACGAGAAAGTCTTTCTTATGGCTAAAAACGGAAATGCAGTTCCAACAAATTCGCTAGTTCAGCAATGCATAATTTGAGTTAAAAAGACTATTATTGTGTTATTATTGTCACTTACCAAGGCTTACCGCCTTTCCCACACATAACTGGTATTTGTGGTGTGACGCGACCTGGTAACCTTTTTTTGACAAATTCCAACAAATGGTTCATCCCTTCCGCTAAGCAGCGCTTGAAGAATGCTCTGGAAACCTCTACAAGTACATTTGGCTGGTTTGTGACCTGGTTTATCACCATTCGCATTTTTTTACCCTACTTGAATTTCTCTAGCACTCGCCAGTGTAATATGCGCCAGCACTTTCTTGAGACAGCTGGTACGCAGCTGCGGGATAGGGGGCAAGTGGTTGCTCCGAATTGAGCGATACAAAAGTCAACCTTGAGAGATTGTTACTGTTCAAAATCTGGTCACAATGAAACTTGACGCCGACTTGTGTAATGTTTCGTGACACCAAAGAAATATGCTCGCGATGTCAAAGTACATAAACACGCGTTATATCTACATTTGGTGAATCATAAGCGTTCGAGCGCATCATTGAGAAGTTTACAGTAAAAATTTCTCAAAAAAATAGCTTATCTTACCATTTAAGTCATGATGATTAGCTTAGATTTTAGCAGATCTAAAATAATCATGCATGGGAAATTTGCTACTAGTTCCTGCCAGTAAAAGTGCTGCCTGTTTGTTTGCTTCTTTGTTCTTTTGTTTGTTTGTTTTTTAGAAACAAGTGATGCTATAAGCCGAACCACCTTGTTGTACCATGTTTTGAAAACTGATCTCCCGGCTTACTCGCGAACCACTACATTCTGTACATTAAATAATAATTTAGTAAGTAGTAATAAGTCCGCGGTAATTGTTAGTCGGCGTTAATAAAAATTATTGCATCTTCACACAACTAATAATTTACACTTACTCCCTTTGTGCAATAGCATTGATTGTAATCAGTCAAATCAGTTGCGACATCACAGCGCGCGCACCTGAAAATAGCTCATTTCAACCGCGCTTGTGTTGTAAGTCGGGCGTCGATAAAACCAGAACATGGAACATTCCGGAACATCCCGGAACACCCCGGAACATCGAATAATTATGATAATTATGAGAAAAATATGTAAAATTAGATTTTCAAAGACTGAAGAAGACCAGTAATTTGGAAGCGGCAATGCTTAAACTACACAAATGTTATCATTTTATGATCTTATTATAAAATGCAATTAAAATCTTCGCTGTGGCTAAACTCCGGCAGCCGGTCGAAAAAATCACTAAATGACCGGCAGTCCCATATTTTGCTCAAATTTAAGGAAACCGAAGGAACCCATCCAATTCGAACTATCATATGTCGATTAACAACTGCCAAGCGATCCAAAAAAGCTGTATAGATCGCAAGTCAAACGCTTACAATATGTCAACTGAGAAGTTTCAAGCGATCCAAAAAAAATTCTTTTTTATAAGTATGAGAATATGCAGGATTGCAAGATCGTGACCCTGACGCTTACTCTCGGCGGGAAATTTTTAGCACACGTGAAAAACTAGAAAAACTACTTAGAATAAACCATAAAATCAGTGCACTTGTAATTCTTAAAACGGCCTTGTGATGACACCAATAAAGCTGTATGATGCATGTACATCTAACTTACGGCTAAATAAATATATACTAGGAATAGTTACCACTACAGCTGCCCCCGCTGTTAATCTGTTCTTTTAATCGTATCCGTTACTACAGTCA
>OMLO01002758.1_pt1 | contig 14320 bp, 10 predicted proteins | sample 1674811 | NCBI WGS metagenome assembly OMLO01 (sample SAMN06265003, study PRJEB25207) | coral metagenome | isolation source: Coral host | place: Mexico:La Bocana,Puerto Morelos, Mexico | collected 2008-11-13
CCAGGTTTTTTGCCCAATCTCCAGATTTTTTTTGGCCCACCTCCAGTTTTTTCACTCTTGGGGGTTGGCAGGTCTGCCAGATGGTATTTTTGTAATTTGCCGTTTTCCGAATTTAAGCTTGAACTGGAGACCATCGGCTCCTGATCTAAGTCTGTACCACGGCAACAGAGTCAGATGACTCTTTGAATTTCAGTGGTTACTGTTTCTGCATTTTTATAGTCCTTTGTATGACATAATATGTTTTTCTTGATAAAAGTTTTTGAGCATGATGTATAAGCTCGTTTAGAAAGTTGTATCCATAAATAAACAAACTGAGCTCTTTTGTGCGTTGAAATGTTGTCCTTTTGGTTTTTCATTTTTCCCCTTTTTATTAGTTTAACATTCCCTGTTTGGTTCACAGTTATAAAATGTGGCAAATGAATTGCTTGTGGCTTACACAGATTCATTTGTATCGCTGGTACATTCCAGATTTAATTCACTTAATGATATCCTTGTAATACCAACAACTAAATGCATTACAACTTACACTTGTCTTCTCTCCCGCATCTTTATCATTTATATCTTAGTTCTAGGATACACTTTTTCGATTAACCCTTTCTCCTATATCAGTCCGTGTTGTCGGATAACAAACTTTCAATTTCATTTACCACTATGCAGTATTGCCTACCTATTTTATACAAGTCTAACCAGTCTAACCTGCGCATAAGTATAGGCTACCAGGAGCCTCTTGTTATTATTTGTAATACTGTTAGTTTATTAGTTGTCTCTAGTCATTGTTGTCAATTTTAGTCTCTTTAGTTCTCTTGTTACCTTCACCGGTTTTCCCCTTCACCTGTATTTAGTTGTACCTAGTTGTATGTCAATAATTCGTGTAAACATGACCTGCCTAGATTAGCCCAGCTATCCGCGGGCTTGTTGTAATTTTCATTTCAAAACAAAAATTAAATAAAAATGTAAATGTATGTATGTTGTGAGCCGGCAATTAATATACGCTGTTAGCAAAATGGACACTTTTTTTTCACAATATACAACAAACTGTTTGGAAAATCCGAGATGGCAAATGTTGACATGTTCACTTTGTAGCATTTGTGACAATTTTGCTTAAAATACATTGAGGTAAGATATACAAAACCAAAAAAGTTCTGGTAGGCAATTTGACGACTAATTTTTGAATCTTGGTTGCCAGCACAGTAATCTTAGTTGCATTGGCAATTGTATTTTGCGCAATTTTGTGCCCTGTGTTAGTTTATCTTAAGTTCATGCAATCATATCCAGTGCTGTACAGATTTGTAAACAACAAAGTCAAGCACAAAATCTGGCATCATGTGTCACCATTGTACATATAACTTACAAACACCCAGTATAACCTTATTATGAAGACATGGTTTTCATACAGTGACAGTGTAATTGAAGGGTTGCGTGAATATAGCCCCAAGTGACTTTTGGAAAATTTAAAAACTGTATAAATTGCAGGGAGGAATTTCAATGATGGTAACTTCAGTGTTTTCCAAAGATCATCAAGGGCTTGATTCTCACCCTTCAATTTACAGTGAAAACAACTCCCATCATCGCCATCTCTTATCGGCACAATTTAAAACACCACGCCAGGAAGCTGAGGCTGTCGGTTAGAATGTTAAATTACTCTACATGGATTTTCCTTAATTTTTACCAACTTAAGGAAAAGAAGCTGAGAGTAGATAGGAACACATCAAAAGTTTTCTTACAAATGACCATGAAGTTCAAATGCAGTTCCTTGTTGTCCTCCAATGTCCCAGACGATAATAGATTCATCAAAACTACCAGAAAATAACAACCGTTTCTCTGAATCCCAAGCAAGTGCTCTTATACTACCTTTAAACAAACAAAAAATATATATTCAATAAATTAGACAACATAATAACTAAAGGCAGTGTGTGACAAATAAAAACAACACACACACACAAAAGGCTTAACTTCATCATTACAAACCACTGAAATAAAAAAGTCTGTACTCAAGTTTAGTCGCTCATTAGACCAGTGCTTGGCTTGGGTTTAAGCGACAAGAAGCAACTAGGAGTATTTCTACTCCCTTTTGGATGGGATATTATTCCAACACAGGGTTATGGCTTGGTAGATATTGCCTAGTCCTTTTAAATTGCAAAGTGGATCTAATTTTGGATGAAACTACAGTTTCATCAAGTAAAAAATATTGACCAATACTTTCAGTCATTTAATACTCTTTGTAAACCAAACATTTTACAAATGTGGAGGAAACTCTAGAGAGTGATCATTCATTAAAAATGAAAGATATTTTTGTAAAGAGTACTCTAACAGGTTAAGGATTAAGGGTCAAAGTTGTCTGTAATTTACAGCAGATGTTCCTAAAAATTTTTGCGCACAAGTGAACTAAAGAGTTTAGAAGTTCACGATAGCACAGGACACCAGCCAAATCACCTGCGCCAAACCATGACTGCCATGGGGGCAACTTGCCTGAGTGACCATTGAGTGTCGTCACCAGGGAAGGAGAGTTAGCCTCTAGTTTTATCACACTAATGCTGCCTCCATAGTCACCAACAAAAACGTGTTTAGAATCAGCATCAAATCTTTAACTTGCTAAGGAAAGCTCTACAAAGGGCGCAGAATTATATATTAACTGCAAGCCACCAATACAATCTGTGTTCTGAAGCACCATATGCCTCCCGGGCATGCCTCAGCGCTAAAGATTATTCTAGTCTTCAATCATAGTTATACATGTCAACAATAGTTTTCTAAGTTGCCAACAGACACAATACCTGAAAATTGACACTCACTATGATTAGAAGTGTTAATCAAATGCATACAGGATATTTTCACATGATTTCAGACTACTTGCACAGTAGCCATTAACATGAAAAACTGAATCCAAATTCTACCCAAAATAGTCCAGTGAACCACTCTAAAAGTCACATTTGATTCCTACATAACAAACCAAAAAACGATGGTGCTCAAATTTGAAATTTCGTTCCCCTAAACTTAACAAACCTTGAAATTCATCAGAACTTTTTCGAATCTCTGTCCGATCAGCAGTTTGGACACACAAAGTTAAATTTGTTGCCTGGTTTAAGGTAACTTCATCCCGGTGTGATTCTTAAGTCTATGACAACTCTTAATGGTTTTAAGAAGGCAACATTCTAATAAAGAGATGGTAGACTTTCATGAGGTTGCATTTTACTGCTAGTTGCTAAAGCTTGCTAAAGAGTTAACACAGCAGCCATGCTGAAAGTCAGACCGTGTGAGTCTCTTCGCACCTTTTTCTGTATATCTTAGAATGAAAATAAAAGGGCATGAAAACTTGTCAAACTTTGAACACCGGTTTTAAGTCATTGAAAAAAGTTATAAAAATATTGTATATTAAAAGTAATAATTACTGCAGTTCAATTGTTGCACAACAAACTTGCTTAAAAATGGCACAAAACTGACAAAAAAATGACATATCTTTCCTTGTCTTGGTTGCCCCCAAAATGCGTCGGATCACATCTTCAGCCACATAATTTTTGAAAATTACTGGTGGACATGCACCCACTCCCCCTAGAAGCTCACGTTCATCAGACACTTGATAAATTTACAAGTGCTGGCTACTTTAAAGTTTAAGCTGACTACTTTAAAACTGAGTACAATATGTTTCCTTCAGAACATAACTTTATAACCTGGGTTGGACCTCCTGCATTGAACTGCATGCCAAAGCTAAATCTGTTCATTGTGGAATCTGTTGGGGAGTAAATTAAGATCTGGTAATGGAGAGGACTTTTTAAAAAGCTTATTAAAGGATACTGTAAGGAAGTACACCATGCTCCAGTCTGATATCCACCTAGTCTTTTGCCAGTTGTACAATCATGCCACTGTAAATATTTGTCTTTTCCTACACTGAGTAGCCATTCATTCTCCAATGAAAATACCACACTGCTAACTCTATTCATGTGTGCTGAGAGAGAACAAGCAGGGTTACTACTTTGTCAAATTAAAAATATTTCATTAACACTGGAAATTTCATATTACATATCAAGAAATAAATACCCTCAGTGGGTCTTGTTTATGCCAATGGAGAGAAAAATGAAGCAAATCAAGTAAATGAACATAGCATGGTTAAAAATCCGAAAATGGCAAGAGGCGGTCCAGTTGGCAATTGACAAGCGTGGCTTCGGAGCTGAACTTTGGACTACCGAGAACACCACCTGTCCAGCTAACCACTCACATACATATATCCATTTTTCAAGTTTCTCATTTTAAAAAAAAAAACAAGAGCAGCACACATTCAATGACAGGTAAAGGGATACAACTTAGAAAATACAGAGAGATATGCTGACAGCTGTTTGTTTAGCAGTAAGACTTATTAAGTATAATGTGATTCAAAGGTGAATTGATCAACATGACACAAGTATGGGTCAAAGAAAAAATCTGAGCCCCCGGAAGGAATCAAACCCATGACCTCCTGAACACATGGCGGGTATAACATTATAAATTTGTATGTATCATTACCTAAATAATTTCGTCTATGGCTAAGTCTGTTATAATCTTCTGACACTTCAAATTCCTGCAGGAAAGAGACAATCACAATAGATGTAACGTTTTTACTGTAGACTTGTGTTGTGTGACAATTTTATTCCCAAACAGTAGATAGAATATTTAGGGTATAGTAAATGTGTGGACCTGTCTAAGACACAAAAACCAAAATGGCACTACAGTTAGCCTAAACAAGGCCTTATGCGTCTGATGGTGCGATGAGGACTGACTAGCCAAAATATAATCTGGTTGATCCAAGTATGACTGTCTCAGTAATGATTCTTAACCATAATGCCGTTTCCCCATTACAAGTTTTAAGCATGCCCTAAATATGCTCAGTATATTATTGAGCTTCTGTAACTTCAGGGACTTGGCAAAGATAGCTTTAACCAGGAATGAAATCCTGTAATCTTATTTTTCTAGTAAGAAAATGAACAGGGTTTTGTGAGGATTGTTATTTAGAATAGACAGTAAGTCACAAATGTCCTCAATAGAAAAGGTTCCACTGCAGAGACCCTGTCAAGGTAAACTTTCCACTAGAAACAAAATCTTTCAAACCCGATATTTAGAGAAAAAGCCATATCAGCCTTAGCTGGTTTTCATGCAGGTCCTTTAACTTGATCCAATTACAATTTGATGTTGGTTTTAGTGGAGGGAGGAAAACCAGAGAAACCAAAGAAAAAACAACAGAGTAGGCCACATTGGTGGGAGGCAAGCACTTTTACCACTGCCCTATCCCTGCTCCCCCATAGTGTAAAAACAGTGTGCTGGCAGATTGAACGATGAAGACCGTGACTTGCGTTACAGCTCTGACAGCAATTTGACAATATAGAACAGCAATGTAGAGTGACGTGAAAAGGTTGGAAACTCACAAGGTGGACTTTTAAACCCTCCCTAACAAGGCTTCTGTAAAAGCACCCTGGAAAATGAATTTTAAAAACACTTTAAAAGCACTTGGGAAATTGCATTGTTCTAGTACTTTAATTTATTTTCAGTATTGCACAAGAAGTAAGGCAGTGATTTTCCTCTGCAAAATGGATATTTTTGTAAAATAAGTTGCATGCAATATGTAGGTCCCCAACTTAATTTATGCATGTGGATAGCCAATGATGCATATGTTGTGGTCAAAAATAAATTCCGGTAAAAATAATTTTAACCTAGTTTGATTCTCAATTTACTTTGTCTTCTAACCCTAATAAGGGTTAAGAGACAAAGGTATTTATTTTTACCTAAATTTAATTTTTACCTACAACACACACATTGTGTAGCATGAGCATTTCGTTAAACATTTCATAAGGAACAATATGCAAATGAAGGACAAACGAATCTACTTACTGAAATGGTACCACTATCCAACCCTACAAACAATCTTCTACTTGTTCCGTGATAATCTAAGGCAGAGCATGCAGCTGAAAACGAAAATCAATGAAACTATAATGCTGAGACAATAATAAAAATATATAATTAAGCTTGCATAATACAAACAAATTAGTATGCAGTGAAAATATATATCGTCCAAAAACAGTTTCGGTAGATGGTGAGTCAATTCATTTCTCCCACGGAATACCTATGGATAGACAATACAATCAAGGCTAACCAAAAACACAAGGACTTTCAATCTGCGATATGCACTAAATGAAGAGGCATCATGAAGTTCTTACCTGATAAGAAGGGGAGAAAAACCATAACAGTGACAGAGCAGAGCTCCAAGAAAATAAAAATCTTCATCCAAACTTACATTCCATAACGTGACAAATACTCGGCCAGTATTGTCCACTCTCTCGTTTAATCCAAAGCCTTATACTCCTGTGAATGAAACCGGAACACAGCCAAGATTACCGCAACCTGAACTGAACAATTATGCGATTAAAAATTCTACCAAAACAAAATTTCTTAACCATCGACTCGAGAGGCCTTTTCCACTCACTTGTCATCGGAAACACTGATTACTGCGTCTTCGTGCGGGACTGTAACAGCCATATTGACTGTATCACTGCTCCCCTCAAGCTTGTTCACTAAAACAGCTTTGATGTGTTTTCTTTTGGAGGTGTCCTCCTCCGCATCTTTGATAGTGGCAGCCATCTTTTCGCTCAGAGCCTGGAAGAGCTGACATCATTCCCATAATGCAACAAATCAGTCAGTAACGGAAGTGATCTGAAAGGGAACTTCAAGTACAAACAAAATGACGTCATAATTTTCCAAGGAGGAAATCTTAACAGACATAAAACACTGGAAAATAAACCTCTGGAATGTTTTTCATACTATAGGAGAATCTTTGTTTACGATATTTGCCTCATTAGCATAAGCAATTCAGTTTCTGATGGAGCTACAAATAAATCAGTTTTGAATATTGAAAGGTCATAGCATGATTAACTTTGCCTGATGTAGTGAATACTTCTTGTTCAACACAGGCTTGAAAACTCAAAATTTTACAGAGAATGTATAAGCTCATTAGCACTTTTGCCACCCGGAGATTTTGCAGTTTTTGAAAGACAATTTTTCTTTGTGTGTTAGACAGAAAGAATCAAATATGTCAACACGTATTTAATTTCACTAGGTCTTCAACTTCCTGGAGTCAATAGCCGTATGCAAATGAGCAAAAATGTAAACAATGACGTCAGCAAAGATCCCCCTACATGACCTCGCGCGCTGATTAAGGACGTTCGCGCGAAAATGTTCTACTCGATAGATTTTTTTTAACTTCTACTGCAGGTATTTAGGTGAAAAGATCAAAGATAAGTCAACAGAGGCAAACAAATAAATATTTTGTATAAGTCAATCTGAGACGTTAATAATTTCAAATATTGCCATCATTTTCACATACCTTAACCCTTAAAGAGGCATTTGAAACTGACGCACAGCTAAACGAAGAAGTCAAATAAACGGAATTCGATGGAGCGTTTTGCAAAATATTCAAACTTCTATTCAATAGATCTTTTCAATTTTTTCGCAAAACGTAGAGAATCGGTAAAGAAAATGACCCATAGAAAGAAAAATAGGGGTCACCGAGCGTCCAAGATCGCTAAATCCACGCAAAGTGCGCGCGCTCGATGCATGATGTGACGTGTGAATGTAGTGCGCAGTAAGGATGCGCAGAAACAATTAGCGCGAACTTGTAGTGCCCTCATCTGTTCATTGAAGTATTCTGAGGTAGTGATATGTGATAAGTAAGATGTGAATGTTTTAAGCTCGGTAATGAAATGATCAACATGACACGAGCGTGGGACAAAGAAAAACTCAGAGTTCACTACAGGAATCAAACTTATGACCTCCCGCCATTGTGTTGAGGTACTTTAATAGTCGCATAAGCAGTCAATTTCTTAGTGTTTTTGAGACTTAAACTGTCCAGTAGCATTTATAATCCTCTCGAAACATAAGAGAAATCAGAAAACGTTGCCACCGTTGTGGACGACCAACCTCGTTCCCACCTTCAAGGGAAAAGCCCTGGAACGAGGTTGGTGGACGATGCTCCAGCCGCTGCACACGCGATTTTATTAAAGCGTGGAAGTATTAAAACCGTTCAGTAATGCTTCAGAAATTGTTATATGAAGGAATTACGTTCCCGGATATAGTTAGAATTATGCTAAAACAATTAGGTATTTCGCTATCGATGTCTACGAGGGATAGTCCTTAAACAATAGAATCTTTCTGTTGAAGAACTATGCCCGAGTAGCTTCGAGGGCAAATATGCTAGTTTTTAGAATATTCAGTGTCCAAGGGGCAACTATCAGACCGATAGTTCTGAGAAACTCTGTCTTTATTGTTCATTTTCATTTTCTTCTGCGCGCCAGTTCAAAATCTGATTGAATTATTTTCAACTTTTTTAGATGAAAGCCGTAAAAGGCAAATGTAAAATTTAAACAAGAAAACAGACAAAAACCCACTTCATACAATTTCAATTTCTATCATCCGGGCATTTTCGGCGGACGGGCACAGATGGGCTGAATCACTATCGCGTCACGTGATCAGTTTAAATCAATAAGATTCGGCGAAAATTTAGTGTTTCCGTGTTCGTTTTCGAGATGAGGCGTGTTGAAGACCATGCGTTTCTAGACGTTTTTGTTATTTTAAGACGACCATAAAAACGTATCGCACATAAAAAAAAACCTACATTGGTGAAAATGTCAGTCCAACCTGAGGTCAGTGATGGGCTCCTGCTGAGGTAGAATAAGCCTAGAAAAAAATATATTAGCCTTGCCCGTCCATATTCACAGAAAACTTCGCTCTCATGAGAGCAGAAAATGAGAAATTTTGTAACTTCTCAAGAACAGATTTTTCCTGGTTTTTTATTTGTTAAGATGGACAAAATAGAGAAAAGAAATGATCTACGGAAAGAAAAACGGGAGGTCACCAAGCATCCAAGAGAGTAAATTGCAGGCGAAGTTAGCACATCCGTTACTAGCCTTATACTTGCTTTCGTAATCAATTAATATTTTCGCTCGTGCGCGACTGTTCTGAATACGTCACTTGACTGAATATTCCCCAGCAAAAACTGTGCGAGTGATATCCCCCAAACACAGTAGCCTCCATTTGGGGCGAAAATATACTTGCATATTTGTCCTTGGTCATTACCTGTTCCTCAAAGCTCACAGTTTTCGTCGAGCTATGCTCTCGGAAAACTGTTCGCTTCTCGGAACAGATGATGTCCATGGACAAATATCTAAGCACATTTCCGCGACAAATGGAAGCCATTGTTAATAAATTTCTTCCTTAGCGCGCGCGCTTGTTGATGTTGAAAGTCAACCCAAGAAGCTTGAAGACGAGTCTTTCGGCGTCGTTGTTACAACCCTTAATAAGATATGAATTTATGATTGATCATCGCAGTTACTCACACAACTTAAGCAGTTGTGAAATTAAAGCCTGAAAAAAAATTCATAAAAAATACTAGATTCTGATTGGCTGAGAGCAGTGCAGTTCAAGTGTAACACCAGTGTTTTAAGCCAATGATATCACGTAAAATAATGAAGAAAATTTTGTGTGGAAACTTTGAAAAAAGTTTTCTCGAAAAAAAAAGGCTTTAAGAAAGATCGTCCCCCACATCTTCCACGCCAATATTTTCATACTTATACTATTAATAAGTAAAGCACCACGAACAATTTCAGCTTTTTGAAAAACTCACTCGTGCAAATTCATTCCAACTCGAAACTGTATGATCAACTATATAAATTGCTGTGTTCACACATACGAAATTCGATTTTCAAGTGGAAATCGCTATATGCATTTCGTGTTTTACAAGTGTCAAGCCAGACCTAGTCCCTGTCTACCTTACACTAGAGAAATATGAAAACCCATAAAGTATTTTCCTTCCACCCTTGGCCAGAGAAATTTAAAAACGCAGCAATCACCGGTCATTTTGGATTTTTGTTTTATGTAAACTCGATGAGGGAAATCACGCGATTATCGTGACGCCACTGTCTTCAAAATGTTTTCCGTTCACACGAAGACAAGAGAAGCGGCTTTTTGAAATTCCTTCGGTTTGAAGAGCATTTTCGTGAGGGATTAGTGTGGACGGTAGGCCTAACCGTGGAATTAAAGCTGCATTTTCATATGTCTCCGGCGTAGTATGAGCGCTGCCTTACATTAAGTTTACGAGATCTCCATTTCATTTGTAATCACCGAGCGTAAGCTGTTAAAGGTTTCTTGGAACACAATTGGCAGTTCCATCCTTTTTACAACTCTGGGTGGCGGTTCAGCATATCTTCATTTATTCACGTTGCATATCAGAGACGAACACTGAAAAATCTCTGGAGACATATATTATTCGACACAGCGTTTCTATTGAGCACAACAACCATTTGACACTGAATTCTACAACAAGCTGTCGCTGGACGTTTTCAGTTTCACCTTATTTCTCGCTCATCATTGGTTGTTTCAAAAGCAAATGAGTGTCTTTTATTTCTCCCGGTTGCTTAGAGACGGCCAATAACCGGACTCACATAACAGCTGAAATTAGCTAGCACTTGCAGCTATTTTTTCCTGTATTGCATCACTCTTGATATTGACGATCGTCCTCGTCAACCTACTGAATTACAAGCTCAGTGTCTCTTGGTACTCCACAAGCATCTCGGTGTTTGTCAAATAACTCCTTTAGTTTTCTCACATACTCAGAATGCAGTTCATTTATCTGTTCTTCGCTTGGCTTTTCCGTTCTTTCCACAGAGATAGGAGATCCAACTGAAAAAGAAACAAAATCAGAAAATGAAAGGAATAATAGGAGACAATAGGTAGGTAGAAACAAAGCAGTGTTCTCAAGTTTCTTCGGCTTTGTATGGACAGAGACTAAGAAAATTTGCCAGAAGTGATATTAAATAATCTATGAAGACAAAAATACTTTCAAAAACGGGTAAAAATCTTTGAAAACTCACCAACAACAGTTATAGGTCTTGGATCGGGCATTATAAAAAACCGAGCAAATGGAGCTACTAGGCAACCCTTGATGAATATTTTTATCCATTTCTCCCATTTGCTGCAACCAGTGTGATAACTCTGAAGGAAGCTAATTTTAGGCTGTCTACTGAATACATCGTTTTGACCAAATCCAAAAACTGGAACCAAGTGAGATCTATAGAAAAGACAAATATTGTTATTAGTTTCTTGCAGTACATTCCCACCCAACATAGCCTGTGTTACTGCAACTCCCATGGGGTACCCTGGATTTCAAGTGATGGGAATGATTGAATAGGGGCAAAAATCGAAATTCAAAAAATCCAGTAAAACCCACAGAAATCCCTGGAACAAATATTAACTCTAAGAAAATCCCATGTCGAATTTCCAAATCTTAAAAAGTTACAATAAGGTTTATAAAGTTTGGTTGTACGGTACTTAATTTGCAAATCTATGCAGCATGGGAACTTCCATGAATCATCAATTGTTTTGAATAATGACCCAAAACATCCCTATTTAAATCAAGCCACCCCATGGAAAAAGTTATCAAATTTTCCTAACCAAAAATCCTAAAATCACTAAGTTCAAATCCCAAAAATCCTTTGACCCCCTGGTCAGCCAGTCTCCCTGCCACACCCAAATTTAGTCTCATCAAAAAAAGAAATAAAAGAGATAAAACACTAACATAATGACCATAGCTGACCAAGGATTCGTAACTAAGGATCCACAATCTGAACTTCAAAACAGTAGAGTACAGAGTCTAGGCCAAAATTCACAGATGATCTGTAATCTGCCATGTTTTTGAAATCCACTAACCAATTTAATTTATCTCAAAAATCTCTAGTCTGTGTGCTTTTTTTCAACCAAATATGTCAATCTGCAAACCTATCAATTCCCATCCTTGTTGAAAGAACAAATCGAAAGAGTGTCTCTCAGGAAATTGGTTTTGAAATGGGTGGCCATTTATATGGCCACTTATTATATTATATATTTATTATATTTATTATTTATTATTTATTATACTGATTATATTATCATATGGCCATTTATATACACAGGCTTTACTCAAGTTAAAAACAGATCTGAATTCAAAACGCAAATGATAAATAACAATCCTGAAAATAAATGTAAACAAGATATTGATAATTTTAAAATTTGATTCAATATGAAGAAACCAAGCAGATTCAAAAAATTCACATCCAGGAGACCAAAACAGTTGATGTGACAATTTGGAGGGTCAGAAGTATGCCTCCCAAAAACATGTAAGCATGTAGACAATTTTCTCTGAGATAATGTTACTTGTATTTCTGGCTGCAGTTGTGATTAAGATATGTGTTGAGGGTTCAAACAAAAGATTTTTTCAATTTCTCCAAAATAAGGAGACAACAAAACTCCCTTGGTCTTCCAAGAACCTAGATCTGCTTATACATAGGATAAATTAAATGTTATTTCTAATTATATGGCTAAGTCTGTGAGTGGGCAAGATGAACCAAATCTTGTGATGCTCAGGACCACCTGCCGCGTCCAGCAAAAAAAGTATTTATCCGCAAGTTTATGGACCTCAACTCTGTCTTGGTGTCTGGTCCATAAACATGCAAAAAAACAGTTTTATTTACCCAGTTTCCAATGCCAGCTTGACAAAGCCCTTCCTTCTTTCTAGTGTAATATTGTAAGAGTTGACGCATGTATCAAGGACATCGCAAACACCACCAATAGCTATGGCGACAGAATGACCAGGGCCTTGCTGAGTCAGCACAAACTTGCAGCTGTCATGATGAACATTTACAACTCCAAGGGCCATGACAATATCACGGAAGATTGGAGACCATCTCATAACTACAAATTGAATAAAATCAAAATGCATTAACCCTTTATTTCAGTTTAATTGAAGGAGTGCATGGGAAAAAAGCAAAGATGTCTAATAGACTACAAGATTCACCTCGCAAATTGCTTTTTGCTTTGCTTCTTTTGACACAAAAAGGCTAGGGTCAGATGCAATGTAATTTGAACATGTAACTGGTTTTTTACTCCACAAATTATCAACAAAATTATCATTTACAGCTGAACAAACTGTCTCGAGTTTGGAACATTTGGCAACTACCAAGATGTTAGTTAGACACTGAGGGACCTGAGTATGTTTTGAGAAGGTATTGAGACAAAACAATTTGCAAGGTCAACCGCTTCTTGTCCACCAAGCTTTTTGCCTTGGCATTCTCTTATCATTGTTTATTTCTAAGAAAACTCATACTTAGTATAGGAAAAAAACAGTAAAGACTGATTGTAGGCAATCCCGAGGTTAGAATTTTGGCAAGGTATAAATATATTGAGTCTTCATAAGACAGAAATCCCTAGCCTCTAATAATTCAGAAACTCTTTGCATTTGTCACACAATCTTTTCTCCCCAACAAAAGATTGTGTGACAACCTCAAGGAACATTCATTGTAGATGGTGGTATATTTCTCCGTCCTAGATCTAGAAAGAGATTTAATCTTTTACTAACCAAATGTGAGGGCCATACTGGAGAATATTGGCCAGAAACAAGGCTTATGATCGTTTCCATGGAAACGTTCTGTACTGAAAAATCCCAACCAAAAAGGAACCAATTAGAATGCTCAAATTTACCTCAAGATTACTTTGCCATAAAGTTGGTACATTATTAAAGATCAGAAAATAGCTTACATGCATGTGCTCCAATGTATGGTACAATTCCGGGGAATGATTTACTGAACTGTAGCGCTTCTGTTGCAAAACTTACAGCAAGTCCCTCTGGAATCATGCCATGAGGATGATATCCAAAAATATAGTTCCTTGAAGAATCCAGGTCTGATGTCTTAACAAAGGAGACTGGATAATAATCTCGCATGTATCTGAAAAGAACATTATTTCTCACAAACTCCACTCTTCTGCCTCCTCGGTTAAAGGTCTCCAGATCCACAAAATACGCCCAGGTCAAGTAAGCAACAACAAGCGGCCAAATAAAATGACAACAACGATAAAGTCCGTAGAAGGTTAATGGTCCAAAAATGAACAGTGTCCCAGATGAAAGTATGAGGTAGAAAACTATTACACTCAATCCCTGAAGAAATCGATCTCTTTGAGTGGCGAGAAAGCTAACAAGGTCAACAAGTTCAGGCATCATAGCATTGCATAACGTAAACGCAGATATGCTTCTGGTAAACGTTACGTGAGGCACAGGTTAGAACAAGCATATATGAAGTATCATCTACTGAGCTATTGTAGCAACGTAGGCCACAGGCGGCCCAAGCTCACAATGCGCGGAGTGTTTTTTTTAATCTTTATACGAATGTTCAGCGCGCGAAACGTGACACGGTTACCGAAACGGTTACGCGAAACGTGACCTTCGCCTTGCAGTATGTGGTGGTGTTGTGTTACAACGGTTTGAATTTATAAAGGTTTG
>OMLO01002760.1_pt1 | contig 14319 bp, 6 predicted proteins | sample 1674811 | NCBI WGS metagenome assembly OMLO01 (sample SAMN06265003, study PRJEB25207) | coral metagenome | isolation source: Coral host | place: Mexico:La Bocana,Puerto Morelos, Mexico | collected 2008-11-13
ATTTAAAGCAAAATAAGCCGTAAGAAAGGAAGGTTTTCAAAGGAGAAAGACAGAGGAAGTTCATTAGATCATTATATTTAGAAATACGTCCCGTGGAAGATTTTATTTTTTGCTTGTTACAGGGAAAATCAATTTCCCCCTTGAATACTCATTACTTGAGTATTTAAGGGGGTAAGAAGGGGGTAAAACATTCAATCGAGATCAATGGTTTTATTTGGAACAAAGCAAAACTTGTGTGAAAAAGTGTGTACTCTCAATATGAAATCTACAACATCAGGTCAGTGTATAGGACTATTTGAAGGATTATGGTTACGTTTTAGTTAGTTAGATTTCGAATAGCTCGATGAGTTATTAATCTCGATATCAAACATGTTAAGTGAGACAGTCCCACACACAAAAATGTTAAAATTAAAAATCTATGAGCATGTTAAGGTAAGTGACTACCACATTCTACTCATCTGTTTAATTTGTTTTTTCTTTTCACTTTGAAACAACTTAAAAACTACATACGGATCTAAAAATCATTTTATAGGTCATTTTGTCGCTAGGCTTTAGGGATTCGCCTTTGTTTGTTAGCTCTGTATGGCGGTTGACTATTTAACCCTTTCTCTCATTCTTACTGATGGAGTTTCAACTACAATCGATCAATCAATCAATTCGATAAAAATCAATGTTCAATTACTGAGACAGACAGCGAGTACAACGATACTAATGCATTGCAGCACATTTTCATGATTAATCACAAAGTTTTCTTAGCCAATTTCAAAGAACTGTAGGACTGTTAGTAAGGTGATTTTATTGGCAATCAGTGAAAACCATTCTTCAACACTTCAGTTAGAGTTTTACCTTAATTATATAACAACAAACCTCCTTTGATTCTTTTCGAATAGGTTTCTCACAGCTCACGGTTTCATTGAGCTTCGCAACAGTTTTACTGATGCTCACCGGCAGCTCTATGGCTGCCCCAGTCCACACCAGCATTGGTCAGGCCCCTGGAATTCCTTCACCATCTATCATGAAGAGCTTTATATATTCCAGTAGCCTCGAACTCTCAAAAATTGTCGGAGAGACTCTCACAGACTTTGTAAGTTAGACATGAACTAAATTTGATTGATTTTTAATTCTATATTTAACTATTTAGGTACAAATAATTATCCTCTCTGTGTTTGTCTCTTACGTTTAGTAGCAATAAAGCTCTGAGAATTTTAGAAATCTATAATTTTTTGGTTGAATTCTGTCGGCTTAGCGCTTTATTGAAGTCGCTTCACATAAAGCCGTCAAAAGTTCATCTTATGATTAGAATATTTGCTACATAACTTTTCAGCATATGTGTTCATGTTGCTCTCAAGAAATCTGATTTTTCTTTGTTGTTATGCTGAATATTTCTTTTAGATTATTTCTTTTAAGTAAGAGAGTGTACCATGTTACACAACTGTAAGAATAGCATACAATGTATTATAACACCACTCACCCGCTTGCTTGTCACATCTGTATAGGCCAAAGATCGTCTGGGAGATAAAAATTACGATGAGTATATTGCCAGAATTCCAGGCCTACCTCTCCCATCATGGCATCTTGATCGTATGACAGTAAGTTGCACTTTTTAACTTATTACCTAGTTTGACGAAATTCAAAACCACTGATTAACACACTTTATCTTCGAGGTACAATTAACAAAACAAGGTTAAAGGCTTCAAATGGTATCTATTTTAAATCAATAAAAAGAACTCTGCTTTATTAATTTACAAGTTACAAGTAAACAAAATTCATCAAACATAATATCAATTAAGGGACAATAAAGCAGGCAAATTAAGAGAACACAAAATATCGCTATTGCAAACCTTAAGTCCAAAGCTGATCTGACAACTGCATTGTTTCTGCTGACTGTTGAGAAGAATTTAATTTGAACCAATACATCTATTTGTCAGTGGCTAAAGGGCTTCGGCCTCAAATTTACCTACAGTAGTATTTTTCTCTACTGATCCCTTAACAATGTTTTCAAAACTGATATCACGAAAGACATAGTATAGTGCCAGCTTTGCGTCCATTGCTTTCATGTAAAAATTAAATCTCACCAGTCCTACACGGCTGCGATTCTTGAGTTGCATGACACACGCTACGGTGAATATGCAAATTTTATTCTCCAAGGCTTTTGAGATGCATTGGACCCTGAAAACTGAAGCAAATACGCAAACAAGGAGAGCTTTCTTAGAATTACAGGAACTCTAGAGAACAAGTTTCCGCCAGCAAATCAACTGAACCGAATATCACGACGTAATTTATTTTTTCGTTTTCTTAATTTCAGGAACAAGCGCTTCTAAACAAGACAGTCGAAGAATTGTATCTCTTCAAGAAATTCATCGACGGAATGAGAACTCATGAATCTCAGAACAAGAGCAGCCAATTTACGGCGAAATTTCAAGAAATAGAATACCACATTGACGGACTAATGAATCTTATTCAAAATGTGGTGAGTGAAGGGCAAATTATAAGTAAGAACTGAAGTCAGTGCAATACTCTACTTCTGGAAAAACGTCCATTCTCTTCCTCGACCATGTTCAGGTAGATTTTCACCAACTGTCCCTCGAGCATTTATTTAACATGTTTATTTGGAGAAAGAGTGAATAGTTTAATCCATCGACTAACGGTTTACTTTCTCTTACACAGCAACTGGTACTTGGTTACACAGCTACACAACCATCAGGACTTCTCCAGCCCACTCTCAAACCGACTGCATCTCAGAAAGAACAAGACGAGTTACAACTGGGCGCACTAAAAGAGTTCCTACGGTGGCTTGTTCCTGTTGAAGCCGAATTTCATCCGGAGACCACAGCTTAACTTAACTAACTAAGCATTGTTGATTGTTGTTCTCGTACATTGTATCAATGAAGTACATATCGTAGAGCTTGGTGCTCGTTGTTAACACTGGATTAGTCTGTAAACATTGACTGCCCATACTTAATTCTAAGAATTTTCCAATAAGTCGGCAAAATAACGCATTAGTTTGTTAAATAAACTGGAAGACCTTTTTTCATCTTCAAATAAACTGCTACTTTTTCGTCACGCTTCAAGATCTGGGCAATGCGTACTGATTATTTTTCCGCCCCCTTGTATTGTAAGTCATGATAATGGACTATAACTTTTTGTACGTTTTATAAATAAAGGACAATTGCTATAATGGTTGACTGATGGATTTACAGATTTATTGATTGAATGATTAATGGTGAATAAGTTACTGATTTCTTGCTTGCTTGCTTGATTTATCAATCAAAGATTGAATAGTCAAGCTGGTAAAGCATTATATGTGCAGAAAACAATTCTGGGGGTTGAAAGTGAACCCTTGCGATAACTTTTTGAAGCTCTCTGTTCTCTCTGTTTTAATACTAGGCAAAGTGCACTATTTTATTTGCATGAATGACTCGACATGTTCGAACAAAAACTATCTACTCTTACTTCCAAGAGGAAACCAGAAGAAGCTGTCCGCCTTGCTTTTAAGCCGTGACTTGAAATGCAGTAAATGTTTTTGAATGGAATGAAATCCTTTGATAAGCTTCCACTTACATGACAAGACATGATTGATCATCGCAGTTATGCAGACAACTTAAGCAGTTGTGAAATTAAAGCCTGAAAAAATTTAGGCCTGAACGGGATTCGAACCCATATGGTGCAGTGCTCTGAGCTATTAAGCCACCTGGGAGCTGGTCACATTGTGAGTTCGTAATATACCCGACGAAGGTGATGAATATACGAAAGATCATATATTTGAACTGCTGAGAAACATATCGGAAGACATAATTGATCATCGCAGTTATGCACACAACTTAAGGAGTTATGAAATTAAAGCGTGAAAACAATTTAGGCCTGATTCGAACCCATGATCTCTGCGAAACCTGTGCAGTGCTCTATCAACTGAGCTATCAAACGATCTGGGAGATGGTCACATTGTGAGTTCGTAATATACCCGTAGAAGGTGAATAAATAAAATGCAAATGAATATACGAAAGATCATATATTTGAACTGCAGAGAAACAAATGAAGACATGATTGATCGTCGTAGTTATGCACACAACTTACGTCACGGTTTCTCTGTTTTAGCCGGTACACAAATCTACAAAAAAAACCGCCGTATTAACTGAATTTCCCCAGGTCTTGGCTTCTGGGCCAAACCCTGCAGGGCCTCTAAGCAAGATAATAACAGCTGCTTCGCGAGCTTCGATTCGCTCTCTGACAAAAATAAATAACATCGTATGGTCAGTTTCTTTGTTTTTCAGCGTAATATTTCAGTTTTCATATGTAATTTATTAATTTATGTCCCTTTCCAAACCCCCTTCATAATTATCAAATTTTAATATCTACCATACAAGTCGTATTTAGGACTTGCCTTGAAGCCTTCAAGCCTTGTAGCTCCTTGTGCTCTTCTTCTTCTTTTAACATTCGAAACTAGAGGATCCCACCCCTACCCGTCTTTTATGTAAGTGAAAATATTACATGTGTTTCTATTAAAGGACCAAATAAAGGTTTGTTAAGTCTCAGCTATCTTCAAGACAAGTCAGCCAATCAACAGGGCGGACCCCACCGAAAAAAAATCGGAACCCCTTTTTACCTGTTGTCGTCGAGGGGAAAATTAATAACATTTTACTTCCCTTATTCTTTGCTTCGATTCCTGTACTCTTTTCCTATTTTCGATCAAAAAAGGCGTTTTTTATTCTTTTTTAGTCCCAAGTTCTTATAATCGCCGAATCAATACTTTTTTTCCGTGAAGCATCGTTCTTGCGTCATTAATTGTCAGCCTTTCAGCATGGGCTTCCTTTGTACGACAGTCCCAGGTACCAGGAAAAAACACGGAGCTAACAAAGGAAATAATCTTGATAATCTTGATGAAGCTGATAATAACATTTTATTTCACATTGTCTTTATTATTATAGCAAAAACAATGTTCTATTAAATTGCGCACAGTCAAGCCGAATCTTGCAGTTGTTTATATAAACAGCGACACCAATGAGATTACTCACAAAAAAATACCGGCGCTGACAAACTAGACTTGGAGAAAATGTGTACGTATGGTTTCAGCGTATTACCCGGAATAATTAGGCAGTCAACTAAAGTAAACCGGGTTACGCAGAAACTTTATTTCTGACTTCCACGAGCCTGGTTTGTTTTCTGATAAAGGGCAAAGGAAAATATTCCAGAGGCATTCTGTTCAAAACGAATCATTGGACATCAAAATATCCGCTGCCTCGAGTAAAACCAAGTTAAGACAGACTACTGGAGTCCGACATCTAAAAACTTAAATGTATAGTATTTGCCATGAAAATTATAAATGCTTATAGTAAAAACATTACTCAAACCAAAGTTTAGCTAAAAGTGTTTGCTGATATTGATGTACGGACTTAAACCAAAAGCGTTATAAAACATCAACAAAGTAAGATTCTTACAGGAACCGGCCAACTTATTGTTTGTCAACCACACAATAGAATCAGTGAAACGTTACGTTTTGCTTAATTTCATCAATTTGCATTTGAAGTCACGCTGATTGAAGTGTTTCTTATCTTCTGGGTCTCGTCTGATGTATTCCTAATGTACAATGTTTGCCGGATAGGCGAAGGCTAAAGAAATCGTAAACTTAAGTAATACGAAACTATTAATATGAGGACAGAAGTAGTAACTGTGTGAGGTATGATGCCATTTTTATGTTTTGACAAGCTTTTTTCGTGTACCAGATCGACGGCTAATTTTTAGAACGTAACACTGAAAATGAATAAAAGAGAAATTTTCAGGGAGCCAATAAGATGAAGGGACGAGATATGCAGCGAATCAGCGTTTAATTCAGTACATTCAGTCATATGTACTGTGTTATTTTTGGATTTTGGCGAACGCCAAAATGCCTAAACTCCTATCAGTATGCAAATTCTAACGCAGGAACATTAAATTGTTAAAGAAGCTTAATTCAGGCTTAATTCCGGCTGAAGTGACTCTGAGTAAAGTTAGCATAAATGACGCTGTGACATCAATATGGGCGTTCAGTGCTGAAAGGACGAAAATTTTTGTAAGCCACGGTTTTATCTCTTCTTCATTAGCTCTCCGGTTTCCTCCTTAGAAAACTTGAAAAGCAAATTAAACACCTTATTGCAACAAAACACTGGAATTAGTTGCATTGTTTGGTTTACTGAGAAATTGAATACATTAAGCTCATTGTATACTCTTGTTCTATCCGGTTGGCTCACGAAACTTTTTCTGTAACACAAAAGGACGTGACTCAAATTTGTTCTTGACTTGTTAAAACACTACGACATAAATTGGTCTTCCTTTTAGCAGTAAGTGGTATTTCTGCTCTGTTACTGAGCCTCGGTACAGGAAGCCCAAGCAGCGTCAGCTAAAAGTTACACGAAAAGTGAAAAACGATGATTTCTGTCCACTGGTTATACTAAGGAAGATACTTCGAGAATAAAATCATGAAACGTTACACAATGGCTGGGTTTGCATCAGAGAAAAAGTCCCTTGTTGGCGCGAGCGGAATACACCAACGCATGTTAAAATAGGTACCATTTGTCCCGAAATTTAGAAACATTACAAAAGCAGGATTTCCTTTTGATAGAACTTCACTTTAATAAAAGGGGCTCGATAAGATGGGACTTGCTCAGCTTGAATTGAACTGTTTAAGAAGACAACCTCCAGAATAGCGAACTCACTGCCAAATCACACCTCTCTAAGTGGATCATACTGAATTTTGGCTGCACTCAGTGATATGTCGTCTGCCGCAGGTAGGCTAAGAAATCTTCTTTAGTGTGTTGAGAGATACACAAGTCTTAAATCTTAAAGTAGGAGTATTCCACTGATTGCCGTATGACTGGTGTGATGTTGGGAAGTTCTGATACATGGATCCGGATCCGTCGCCAAGTCACTCGGTTTTAAAAGTTTTATTGATTTACCTTTACTAAATGTACAAAAGGGAAATGATTTACTTAGTAGGAATGAGAAAAACTCTGTTATACGTGAAATAAGCTATTTAAATTGAATATGAGGCTCAAAAGGCTCTTTAAAGTGTCAAATAGTTGCTGTTTAACTAAGCGTTCTGGCTTAGCCCTTCTTCAGTAGGTGGAATCCACCTACTGAAAAAGAAAACAGCCCTAAACGTTTCAGTTAAACAGCAACTATTTGACACTTATTAGAGCCTTTTGAGCCTCATATACAATAATTCACTTAGACAGCTATCGCTTACAAGGCGTGCCTGTGTGGGGATTGAAGTGAAATGTCAAATTTTGGTTTTTGTCGAGGGAGAAAGACTCCGATTAAAGCCCTGAAAGCAAAGACAAGTAACTGAGATTTCAGATTTCATTTATTATTTGCTGTTTACAAAATTTAGACTTCGAAATTACCGATATCAACGAGGCAAAAAAGAAAATGGAAAAAAGAAGAGCGCTCGGTGACAAAAGTAGCTTAAGCTTTCGAGTTGGTTACAGACATGAAGATAACGAACATAACTTGTATATAACGAATGATCACAAAAATCGGCATTGTTACCTCTGGGCTTTATAAACGGTTAGATGAAAGAAGGTGGGAATTGTGTTTTCACGGTAAACGAGGTAAAATACGATATATAATTTTTTCCATTATAAGCAAAGAATTTGTCCGCCAAAAATCTGAGGTTCTGAATTTCTAACAACGTTATTACCCAGTGACCTTGCAAAAGGGGTTGTACCTCACTAAACGACGGTTTATCTACGCACAAAGCTCCAGGCAAAATTGCTTCTGCTGAATTTAGGTTTCAAGTTAAACCTTGCACTTTGCAGTTAAGAGATGTACTCAAAACTAAAGCTGTACATACCCCTCAGTAGTATGAGAGGGGAATTGCATACAATTGTTATTCACTAGCTTTATCACCTCGGGATTTTGCTTTGTAGCTGCATTTTTCCAACTGTTTTTGTTTTCGTTATGCATGATGTCCTAAGATGATGAAATATATTTAAGAACTTTATGCTAATAAATAATGTCTTGTACTCTTATTTTCAGAAACCTCATTACTGCTAGTTTTGTTTCTTGGACTTGCCGCATACTCCTGTGGGATTCCAAGTGACAGAAAGAGAAGCCTGTTCATAAATATGTTGTATATTTGTGACGATAATCCAAACTTGGTCCAATTAGTTTCAGAAACAAAAATGGCGTATGTAAGTATTGATAGGTCTTTTTCTTTAATTAATTTAACTGCTATCACATAACTGGGAAAAAGCAACCTGCGTTATCAGTGTTGTTTTATTGAAATTCTTTGCGTTATCTGAAACACCACATTCGTCCACAGAACAAATCTTGCATAGTTGTTGGGCTAACTCAATTCTAATAGACCTAAACGTATATACAAACTGCCGTCGGTTTTATAATTTATCTAATCGTGAACACGTCATCGAAAGAGATGTTGCGATGGGTTATAGTCTGACCAAGTTGTCCCATGCTTTTAAAAAGAAAACTATTAATAATCATCCAACTCGATAAAATTGATAGCAACGTTTTTTTTTCTGTGGGAGCAGAAGTATCAAAACTATTTTGATATCTAGAGAAGAAACCCCGTCAGCCTTAGCTGGTTTTCATGTGGGTCATCTATTCTGGTAAATTGGGATTTGGAGATGTTGATTTTTTGCGGGGAAGGAAACCGGAGAACTAGGGAGAACCCTCAGAGCAAGACGAGAACTAACAACAAACCATAGTTAGTGAAGGAGACTAACTATAAACAAACTCGACCCACATATATGCAACAGGGCCGGAATCAACCCAGGTCACGTGAGTAGCCTCACCGGTACCTGTCCCCCAAGTTTGCGACGACTCATGCAACTTTCGATACCTAATAAAATGATCTTTTTTTATGACTTGCTCACGATTCGATGCAACCTAGGAGTCCGACGGCACTTTAGAATAAGGATACTCGGCGGTGATCACTTGATATTTTTTTCATATCTTTTTGGGGCCTCTAAGGCTTTTCATGTAAATTATAAGACTAGCATTTCACAGTGTAAAAAACGCTAAAAACCATGACCCGTTAATATGAAGAGCGTTTATTCTTAGTCTCTAAAAATGTACAATAATGGCTAATGTATTGACGGTTTGGGTGCGTCCTCTGTAAGTAAACGGAAATATCATAACACGAAACAACAGAACTAAGTTATCAACAATAATTGCACTAGGTAAGGTTTACCCTAAATTTCGAGTAAAGAACTCTGTTCAGAGATGCAACGAGCTATGATGATGATGATGATGATGATGATGATGATGATGATGATGATTATTATTATTTAAGTTCGGTATAAGTGATATACTATTCTAATTACTTGTTTATATTATCTTTTTAGGCAAAAAAATACTTTAGGGATGCTTCGGCATCAAGGGAAGTTGCGATAAAAGGAGTGGAACTGCTGGATAATTATAAGACGATGCCAGTAAGTTTCCACTATGTAAATTAAATCTTAAGTCTTGCTTTCTTTTTAAAGCAAATGACCTAAAGAGTGGGAGGAGGGAGGGGTGGCTATGTCCTAAGTATAAATGTGAAGATCTCATTTGTTTTTTTTCACGTGAGATGTTATATGCTAAAAACACTGGGGTTTTAACTGAACAATAACAAAGTGATCAGAATTTCTCATACCAAAACTTAGCTGAAGGCAGAATGGGTAGGTTTCTCTTGATCGCTTGAGCAATGCATTCGAAATAGTAAAAGGCTGCATTTTCGGTAAATTTAAGGTAAATGACAGTAAATGTATAAGGATAAATGTTTTAACGTTATTTTGCATAATTTCCGATTCAATACAAGTGTCCACTGGCTAATCAGGCCTGGGAAACATTATTCTGACCGAGAATGTAATGAAATCACACTTTGACTGAATACGAACACGTTTTTGTGTGTGATTTTTCCTTCTTATTGTAGAATGACATCTTGTGAATTTTCTTTTCTGCTGCTCTTGTTCTACTCTTTTTGCGTCACCTCATATTTCATTCCAGTTTTTGTGGCTTTTTAGCATTTATATTATCGCCACTGTATTGTAATCTGTAATTTCTGGGTTTTTTTTTCAGTTGAATACGTTTGTATCCAAAGCCTACAAGCAACTCTCTATATTCCACTCCATTTTCCAACACATTTTAACCCAATGGTCCAAGAGTCAAGAGGAGAAGGAATCAATGGTAAAGAAGCTGGAGGTAATAGTGAACAGCACAGAAAGGCTTAAAAGGCACATGAAAACTGTGGTAAGAGGGTTTTATAGTCAGTGAATATACTTTAATATCTACCCATTCATTATGTTTATCACACGAATATTATATTAACGGGAAAATAAATTATTATTAAGAAAATTAATTATGACAGCTCTGACCAAGACAGCTTCAAATGAAAAGAAAAGACTCCTTTCAGCGTGGGAGTTGCACATTTATAAAATAACTTCATAAAAAAGAAATTCTTCAGAAAAGAATGGACTCATCTTTAAAGAATGGACTCAGTTTTGTTTGCTGATGACACAAGCTTTGTCAGTTTTGAGTGACAAAGCAAATGAAAATGAAAATCCTTTTCGAAAATCGGTGGATTTTGTTTTTGTGAATTTTACGACATTACTTATAAAAACTTGCATGGCAATTACATTGTCCCTAAGGAAGTGTCTGTCCTTTAGGACTAAGTGCACTGCAGCCTTCACTTTGCTTAGTTACGAAATCATGCAAATAGTCAAGTTTTAATCTATTTGATTGTTCTTTTGTCAGGCTTCCTTGTGTAACCTCCCTAAAGTCGGGAAGTTCAACACAAGAAAAATTTGGACCAAGACTGTTCTACGCCAAAAGAGCTGGATACTGGGCGTTTTAGGGGAATTTGAAAAAAGCATGTTGTACCTGCCATCTGCATTAAGAATGCATGCACTTAAACAGCAGTAAAGTGTAAAGAGATAAATGGAGTACGTTTGTAACGAAACCATGTACACTGCATCAGTGTGTTATAACGTAGAGTTTGTAACAGCTCAAATGTAATTTAAGATTGATTGTTAGTTATTAAGAATAAAGTGTTAAGTAGTGGCATGATTACAGCTCCAGTCTTTTGTGTTGTGTTTTTCAGTGTTTGGTTCTACGAAAAGCCTCATTTTGTCATTTCAACGTGATGTGATTGCGTCATGTCATTGGTTGTTTTGTTTTACTGTCTCATTCTAATTCAGAAAAAGATGCGATTTAGAGCAAAAATAAGTGCGACTTGTGAATAAATGGCACCGTTTAGAGCCAATCAGATTGCAAAGATAACCACTGATTTCAAAATAGATTTAATAAATAATATAATGTCGAGCAGCTGGTAACATAGATTTTATAATAAGTGACGTTTTTTACATTTATATAATAAAAATGCATTCATAAGCGTTGTTGTTCATGATTGAACCTGTTTCAAATCTCCAGCAAATCGTAAAATCCGAGACTTGGGAAGTTCGAAACCACCGTTTGAAAATCCAAGACGACTCTCACTCGATTTTAGACTCTGAAACAGAAAAATCACATCAAAACCGAGATTCAGTGACTCATCACCAGGGATTCCGAGATTTCTAAATTGGATGAGAAATTTGTGCGACCCATGATTTCCAGGTTCCATGCGCCAACTTAAAAACGTGCGCCCAGAGGCATTATAGGGAAAACCCGTCAATATAATAGTTGCCATTTTTTTTTTTCGAGCAATGCACTGTATTATTTAGCACCGGTAATGAGCACCGCTGAAAGGCCATAATGTTTAATCGCAATGTTTGTATGCTGGGTAACCTAGAATGGACTGGTATCCCATTCAGTGGGAGTAGCAAGAAACGAAAGAAATCCACCAGAAGTTCAAAAGAGTAACGAATGGACACAATCTTATACCTATACCAAGGGTATTTACACTGTATTACAGACTTCCACGCGACTGTTTTAAATGTATTCTATTGGGAAATCATTTCCCTAAATGTCAAAAAACATTTTGAAATAAAAAAAGTACTGGTGAAATAAAACTGCTTTTACCTGTATTCGCACAATTTCTCTGAGCAATGAAATATATTTTCTCGAGTTCTCATGGGGAAATTGTTTTTGGTGTTATTTCAGGCTACCTTTTATAGAATGCAAAAAGGACAATGATTGACTATGGAGGGCGGGGGACTAAAGTTAAAGGGGTAAAATAATATAGCAGCTGCTTCACGGGCAGGCGAAAATAGGTTATTCTGTAAATATGATGCTAGGGGAAGATAACTGTAAGTAGACAACGACAACAACAACAACAACAACAAAACAAACTAAAATAATAATAAAAACAAAACAAAACAAAACAAACTGAAACAAACGCACAAAAAACCATCCAAAGGAAATATAACTAAATCATGAAATAAAAAAAAAACAGTTGGGAATTCTGAGTAATTTTCAAAATAAAATTAAATAAAGAAAATCCTGAACAGCCAATGGGAAAAAATTTTGTGATTAGCTGAAAGTCCCTTCCTCTATAGCTACAGACCGTCTTAAAACATTTGTTGTCAGTCGATCTCGTCTGTACGTGTGTGTTACCTCGTTCCATGATATTAGCTTAGAAGGGCGAGAAAATTTCATGTGATAACTAAAACAAACCGAACAAGTAACAGCAACAACAAAGAACAAAAACCATTTTAATTTGCCAAAAATAAATAGAAAATAAAATAGCATAAAATAAATTAACTGAAATAGGCAAAAAACTATTCAGAATAGAAATAAACTAAACGAGCTGAGTAGTTAAAAAAATTTAAATTGCTATGACTCGGTTGTGCATGATTAACGAGAAAACACGAAAGACTAATAAAATAAGTAACAAGTAATTGAGTTCACTGTAATTAAGTATGTAAAAAAAGTAAGAGTTTTATCAATTATAACTCTTCCAAAGCATACGTGTAGAATTTTACATTTAGACTTTTAGCATTAGTAAGTACTTACATTTTGTAATTTGTAAATATTGTATATAGTTTCAATGATTGTTTATTGTTTATTTCCCCTTTGTTTCAACCAGACTCAATTCAGCCTCCAGGCTGCAATGCACTGCTTTATAATAAAGTATCTATCTATCTAGCACCCTCGCCGATACACCCTGAAATCATTTAAGTTTAATATGCCCCTGCAACTTTAGTCGATTTCGGTAGCTGGCCTGACTCAAAAGGAGATATACATCAATATAATGACATTTAGGGTTGTCAATGTGAAAATAAACAACGACATACTTAGTTTGCATGACTGCCTGTGAGTGATGTGCGCGCATTCAGAGAAAGATCCAGAGAAGATTGATTGATCAACTCCAATTATGCTCAAGCGAGCATAAAAGATTTTGCGAACAAAGTACACTTAGGGTTGCCTGAGTCAGCTATCACGGATAGAAATCGAGAGGGAATAATCTAATCGAATTTAGTAAAAATCTATTAGTCTTTCAAAAATTTACCTAAATCCCCTTCACCAACATTTCGAAAACGCAAAGATGCGGCCCTCATTTTGTTATAACCGCACACTACTACGCTACTCACTATCTAGAACAGAATAGATAAAGAACCAATCAGAGAACTCCATTTGATATATAACGCTTGCAGATTTACATCATTAATATAACAGTAGATCATTACATTTATCTGCAGTGATCGAGAAAAATATTTACAAAACTAAAAATTAACATTTCAGTTTTCAAATCGCAAGTCAGTTGATCAACGCTTTGGGGTATGGTTTTCGACCTGATTTACTTCTTTACTTCACTTTTTTTCAGTGGGTTTGGTGGAATCTGTCCATTTAATTTAAATTCAATTTTCTGAAGTCTTCCGCTAAAAACATAGTCCGCTACGTAGGCGGCCTTGTGTAGGAGCCTGGGGCTTCTCGTGACAGTTATTTTCCTTTTCTCACGGTGGCAACATGTTCTTCATGTTTCTTTCCACTGACATAGTCAAGAGGGTCGATCGAAATGATATTTTTGGATGCGACGTGTCCGAGTGGATGTTATGTTCAATTTAAATTATTTGTTTCAATTGTTTGCTCCTCTCCGTTAACCTAAACATAAACATTAACACATTAACATTAACATAAACACTGCCAATGCTAACCTAAGGTTTTCCTTTCAGGATATGACATCATTTGTTTCCGCTGATAACAAAACCTGTAAGACCCCAATCGACTTGTCTGTGCTGTAGCTTAGCTATATGGACATTAAGTCGGTAAAAGTGGTCGCAGTGTAACGTGTGAAACGTTTGGGGCCGGAGATTGGAAAGGCAGATTCAGATTCAGATTCAGATTCAGATTTTTATTATTTCACACTATTTACAGACATATTTTACTATCACACACTATTTACAAAAA
>OMLO01002761.1_pt1 | contig 14318 bp, 10 predicted proteins | sample 1674811 | NCBI WGS metagenome assembly OMLO01 (sample SAMN06265003, study PRJEB25207) | coral metagenome | isolation source: Coral host | place: Mexico:La Bocana,Puerto Morelos, Mexico | collected 2008-11-13
ATCATGTGTGTTTTCATTTAGTAACCCAATTCTATTATTATTATTATTATTATTATTATTATTATTATTATTATTATAGAGTTTGTACGGTGTTGCCACAGGCAACTTTCTTCATTTCCAATGGTATTAATATCATTGCCTGTTATTTCCTGTACTTTTCTACCAATGACATCAAAAGCCAACAAGTTGCCACTGGAAATGGAGCCATTTGCCCATGACAACAACACAAATTGAACATAAAAACTGGGTCACCAACTGTTTGCCACTCCTTGCTCAATTGATAATCACTGTTAGCTCATCCAATCTCTGTGATTTCTGGGGTGGAAATGAAAAAACTACACACATCATAGGAAAGCTGACTTTCTCATTCTTCTTGCTGTCTGCAAGCTAATTGCTCCATTCTTGTGGCTTGCCACACATACATGGCCCAATTCAATTTCAGAGGTTGCTGGCGTGCCATGTTTTCAGCCATGGGTTAGTCTAAATGTTATATGATCACCTTTATCTTGTGTTGTTTCTGTAGAATCTAACCCAAGCAGCTGTTGGTGAACAGCGAGACAGTATTGTGAATGGCTACATTATCCATGATTTGCTGGGCTGCTCCTTAGACAGTCACCTAAGAGTAAGGCCATGCACAAGAGTTGCTTTCCAAACTTCCAAGTGAATGTTCAGTAATAATGTAATATGTATATGCTGCCACTTAATATACATGTAGTAATTTGTATAATTAAAGTGTTTGTAGAACTAAGGTATAGAAGAAGAGGTACAACATAATACAGCTGTGTATATATTTGTGATAAATCAACTGGTATTATATCGAGCCATATAAAACAAATAACTCCTGAAACTGAAAGGTATGTTTTATTTTCCAGAATGGAATATTAGAACTCTTGACATCACCAAGTGAAGTAGCAAGACAATACTTGGCAAGGTTGTTCAATGCTCTTGCATCCCTCTCAGCAGGTAATTACAATTCAAGCTGCCCATGGAATATCACCAATATTTTTGGTTACAGTAAATAGTAAAATTTGAGTAAAGAATATTAGAAACAAGAATATCAGGCACAACAATGGTGTCAGTGGTGAATATTTTGACCTGAGCTATTATATTGTAAAATTAAGTCAAAAAGAAACAATGCAAAACCTTTTCAAATCTGAATTCAGTTCACTCAGAATTGGTCAAGCATTCTTCCCAATAGCTAACAATGTCATTGTTTTGATATTATTTCATATGCTGAGTTTGGGTATGGTAGATACCTAATGGTACCTTTTTATATGCTTTGATGAGTTTTTCTGTTTAAATATTGTTTATTCTTCAGTTTTAACTTAAGTAATCTTAAACTACTCAAAACATAAGCAGAAAAATAAATATTTCATTTAACGTTTAATCCTATAGGTTAGCTTTAAAATTGAACAACTTTCTAATAATCCATCCCAGGTATTTGGCCAAAACTTGATGAAACACTGTCACAAGATTTTAAGTTGTTAACATGTGCTTTTCGGTCACATGAAGGGTCATGCACAACTTGATGGAATGTATTTAGTTTAGGAAGTGTTATTCATTCCTGACATGTGAAATGTTTGGGGAAGACAACAAAATTATCTAAATAAAAATGACTGTGCAGTTGCTGGATCTCCCCTGCTGTTCATCTCAGTGATGTACATTGCTGAAACAACTTCACAAAGAGGTCTAGAAAAAGCTCAGCATGATCTTAGGCATTTTTTTAAAAATAGTCATTCATTTGAAGAAACAGTTTGGAACAAAGATTGAAAAAAAAACTTACATAATATTATATATGTTCATACATGACTTTGCTGCTAGAACATCCTTATTTTGACAAAATCTTCTCTTTAAAGTTTTAATTTTTAAAAAAGGAAACAACATACATGTATTTAATTTTGCAAAACATGTTTCCCTTTCATTCACTAACTTTGCATGTTTACAAGCACTTGCAGTGATCAGGGACTTTCATGGCGTAATTCTGTACTGTAATCATGTATACAGCAAAAATTCTAATGTACAATCATCAAACATTTGCAACTGAAGATAACATAGGAATGTCAAAACATGTAAAGTAAACATAAACGTTGATAACGTTTTATAATTTTTATGTTAAGTAAAATTTAAAAGTGTTGATTTCTTTTTAAAAAATAATTGTTGCTACTCTGCTGTTTTTATGACCATTTGAAAGTTTTAATAATTATTTTAAAACTAATCAGCATAACAATTTGACTGCAGCCTTTTCTGTTGTTTTTTCTTTTAGTTTAAAAAGAACATAAAGAATACAGCAATTAATGAACTTTTCTTTTTATGGCTTCCACTGTTTATATTATTATGGGTACTTGAACCACACTAACAAGCAGAATAAATAGTTTGCCAGTTTTTTGTGTATAATATTCCTCTTGTCTTTGCTCCTATGCAGGACGTTCATATTTAGCACAGAATCCATATCTGGTGCAAGCCTTATTGTCAGCTTTAACAAAGGAACCAAAAACATCTCTGACTAGTGAGAACATTCTGGGAACCTTGCAGAAGCTTAGTCTCAGGTTGGTACCTTGGCAGAATTATCTGATATTACAGTAATCTTGGACAGAATAACCATTACAAAAACATTGCTGCCATCGCCCATCCAAATATTTCCTGTACTTCCATACCTGGTGTTTTTGTTTTCTGCTTGATATCATTAATAATTTGTTATTATCCTTAATAACTTGTTCTTATATTACAGACATGTTCCTTAAATTCCTGAATGTTTAGGCCTTCTGAAAAACATGCCCAAACACAAAGGAGAGCTTTCCTTTGAATTTTTTTGATTTGTAAATCACTGGAAATCCAGCCCATTTCATAGCCAATGTTTCATAGCCAATGTTTCATAGCCAAGTTTCATAGCCAATGCAAATTAGGAAAGTGATGACATCACGAGGTGTGCCACTAAATGTTAAAATACTGAATAATGAATATATCTGGAAGTATTGAAGCAGTGTTTCTCAAACATGACACCAGAAATTTACATCACAAAAGAAACCAAATGATGCTAATAGTGTCATTGCCATGGAAACTCTCTTGGCTCCAGTCTCTTTCTGTTAAAAACCAAATATCCTCATTTTCAACCCTTGAAGTAGGACAGAGGGTCATGCTTGAAACAGAAATGGTTACCATATTGTCTTACCTGTCATCATTAGATTGGCTGGAGTAAATGGTCCTTGGTTAAGACAAAAACTGCATGGGTATTTCAGTTTGAATTAAGACAAGACCAGTGTTATCATGGCAACAGCACAACGGGTGTCATTTTGTTTAGTTTGATACACATACAATATTTCCAAAGATATTCTTTATTCAGTATTTTACCAATTTAGTTGTACACCTCATGAGATCATCACTTTCCTGATTTGCATAATACAAAAACATTAATATCTCTAAAACAAAACAAGATATTCCAAAAAGGAAAACACCATTCTTCTATATTTTGAAAAGTCATATACACTTTAAGGGGACACTTTATCATAAATGAATTTTAAAAAACAGCCAGAGATGAAAAGGATACCCGCTTGAAAACAGAGAGTTTTAAAAAGAATTTCCTGTAAACAAGGCCTAAGGGCGAATTTTGAGAAACTGACGTAATCACCTTTGTTTGCCAAATGGATTTATCTATCATCATTTGTGATTTCTTTCTAGACGTCAAATGCAATCAATCATGATTAATGGCGATTTGATTCAGTGGCTATCACAACTGTTGATGGACCATGACAACTTATCAGATTACACACTGGAATATTCTGTTGCCTTGCTCATGAACCTTTGTTTGCGCTCTGCTGGTAAGAGAAACACGTGCATCCAACAATTACTATTTTATTATAGCACTGAAAAACGAAACAACTACATTTTGACTTAGAAAATAGCCCAAAGAAAATGTATGCACTGATTGGCTAAAAAAATGTTTCTATTAAAGCTTTAGATTTAGAGTTTGAGATTTTGATGTTGTGATAGTTGACGAGGATGCTGCCAGCATAGAAATTGAGAGCGAATAATCGAATTGTTTTGATATAAATCTACCAGTTGTTAAAAAATTGTATTTAAATCCTCTTCAGACACTTCAAAAAGGAAAAATGTAGCCACCAGTTTGTTGACAACTGCACAATTCTATGCTACTTAGTATCTACTACAGAATTAGATAGTTAGCCAATCAGAAAAGAGCATTTGCCATAAAACACTTAGCTTAGTAGATTTATACTAAGACTCAATAGAAACACAGAACATGTTTCTATCTCATCAGTAAAAGTGTTTGGTGATAACTGATTATATGCTGTTGTGTTTTATATCTGGATGTAATACTCTGATACCTAACATTCTCATTCTCCTAGGAAAGAGAAAATGCATAAAAGATGCTGCTCACATTCTTCGAGTGCTCAGTGATCTTTTAGGACATGAAAACCAAGAGGTAAGAAAACAGTAGGAAGCTTTAAAGTACCACATTATGAATTGATTATGAAGCCGTACAAAGTTCTTTGTTGCATGTTTTTGTATCTTTCTTTTAGCCTGAACTGTGCACAACACACAATGAACAACTAACCTATAGAAACATTTCAGTTAACTTGTGTAATTTATACATAGTATGCAAGAGTGAAACAAAGTGTGTGCGTAGCCATGGATCTACCAACATAAATTCTGTTTTTTTGTTTGTCAGGTTTCATGACTATTCTGTTAATTAACTAAGAATGAATCTTCCTATTTTGTAGCCTGCGTCACATCCGGAATTTTCTCTTTATGAAGAAAATTCCGGATGTGACGCAGGTTACCTATTTTGTGTCATTCAACTTATTCTGTCATACAAAATATTTAGCTCTGTGTGGTATTAAATGTGATTTTTTGGGTCATATTCTTTTTTAATAGATTCGTCCATATGTGAATGGAGCCCTGTACAGTATTCTGGCATTGCCTGCTGTGAAAGAGGAAGCACGAGCTCTGGTAATGATTTTATGCACTCAATTTTGCAATTCAAATGTCACCAGCCAGGGCTCAAACCTTGACTACTCAATCTGGAGTTCAGCGCAGTAACCATGAGGCCACTGCGCCTTCCACCTCCATTGTGTATTGGAGGCTTACTATTGTTTTACAAAAACTCCATAAATGTTTATACAATAACCCAAGTCATTCTTGCATTTTGATTGGTTCTTACCTACGATCTATTAGAGGACAGACGCACGATTGACGTCATGATTACAAAGTTTTTCCTTCTGCATTTTAAAATGGCGGAATGTTTTGAAAATGAAGATATATATAGATTACTTCATAGATAGTGCGCCGTACAGATTTTTATTCACTCGTTGCAAAACTATTTTAAGATTGAGAAAAGTTGAATTTTTTTAAATAAATGAATTTAGCACACATTTTGTTCATTGGATTTGCTAAATTCGAGGCAAAGCAAGATCAATTTTGTGTTTGGTTTGGTCTCGCTCAACTGCTGACTGAGACTGCTCGAGTATTTTTTCCGAGTTATTCTCAGTAAAGAAAGAAACGGCTTTTTCTTACTTCCAGCTTTTCGTACCTGTTCAATGCCTCGACAAGACGTTTTCTTCAGCTAGTCGCGTAAGATATTATCTTAATTCTCAAAACTTTCCGCCATTTTAAAATGCAGAAGGAAAACCTTTGTGGTTATGACGTCAATTGTGCGTCTGTCCTCTAATAGATCATAGGCGAGAACCGATGAAAATGTGAGAATAACTTGGCTCATTGTATAATTGTTAAATACTGTATGTTAATAGAAAGCCTAAGAACTCTTCTTATAATGAATGTTTCATAAATATTGAATAAGGCAAATTTGTCAATTTATCCAAAAGTGTAGTAGCCTGCAAACACAGATGGATTTCTGGAAAGTAAATGATGTCGCCATCACATCAGTGCGGTCTCAAAGAATGACAGTTAGTGCTCTACTGAATGTCCTCTAATGCAATAGACCATTTTCGTATTGTCGGGAGAATATCATTAAAAAAAGATAAAAATCATTTGTATCTGGAAACATTCCCCGCATTAGCCTTAGTTGCAAGCTAGGTCCAGTCCAATACCGAGAATATGAAAATGGTATATTGACAAACCAGCAACTTTGATCATCTGCAAAATTATAAGTGAACTGGTTGCTGGCATTATATACAGAGCTATTGGTCACTGGGTCTAAACATACATATTCATGTAATTTTACAATTTCAAAAGCCTTTTGCATGTTTACAGTATTTGTAGCTAATTGATACTAGATGTTGCTTGTTATTTTGTACTTAACCGGATAAATGATCTTACCATTGCCATCACAACATCTACAAAAAGACTCCATGTTAACCGACTGCCTCGCTTAAGTGGAAGGTGGGTGCCTGGGATACCCAGGCATTCCAGTGTGGCCAGTCAGCTCCTAGATAGAATACTGCCCCATGGCTGGCAAATCCCCGCAACCCAGCCATGAGCCCCCATTCCAGGCACCTATCACACTGATGAAACAGTGGAAGGGAGAAAAAAAAAGGGGGGGGGGGGGGGGGGGGGAAGACGCTAAATGAACCCCTCCACCGATCGGAGTGGTGTACGAAGCTACCACGTACCATGTGAGCCTGCACTTATGGGATAGACCGCGAGATTGCCGCTGAGCTCGTGGGCCGCTTGACGGCTTAACTTGAGAACCGCTTGACCGCTAAGCTTCTGGACCGCTTGACCGCTAAGCTTGTGGACCGCTTGACCGCTAAGCTTCTGGACCGCTTGACCGCTAAGCTTCTGGACCGCTTGACCGCTAAGCTCGTTGAGGTCAACTTAGTTAAATTGCATTTTACCAAATTAATATTGTTGTTCTTATACGCTTCGTATTCAGGGAATGGAGGAGATTCTTGAGTGTTTCCTTAAAGACGAAAACCCTGATATGACCAGGCAGATTCAATTTATCATCAAGCAACTTAACACTGGTGGGATATTTATTGTACTGTATATCATTGTGCATTTTTGTCAACCATTGCACAGATTATCCAGTTTATAAAAGTTTTGATTGGATTATTTATTGTATTCTTCATTGATTTTTGAGATCGTAACCCGTTCAAAATGGTTCTGTCATGTTTCGTTTAGAGTGCACTTTTGGGGGGTGGCCTATGGAACTAAGGCTCTAATGCGATAAGACACTACGCTACTAAAGCAATAAGGTGTAAACTTTAATGTGTGTTTAAGTAGTTAATTTCAATTAATCAGTTAGCCTGGAAGGGGGTCCTAGGGGGTAGGTACCCGTGTACTCAACGCAAAATGGGTCATACTATGTTGCTTGTTGCATGACACGACAAGACTATATTCGGAAATCTCTTACTATCCTTGTGGTGCTATCCTCTTGAGAACAAAAGCAATTTGCTCAAAATGCATTTGAAAGATTAGTTAGCGTCAGTCTCTACTATATGATGGGTGAAAGATGCATTTCATACGGAATTTGACGCAATGTTGAGTGCTTTTCCTTGTGGTAGAGCACTACATGAAGGAGATAGCAGCTATATTTCAGGTAACACTAGTCCTCTTTATACTCGAGCTTCCATATGAAAGCTCGAGTCCAAGAATATAGGCCGTTCTTTGTCGCACTTGGTCGCCAAATGTGTGTCATTATTCCAGGCACTCCTAGAAGAGTCCGCGGAAACTAGGTATGAGAATCGCACCAGCGTACATAACTTCGTGAAAGAAAACAAGTGTTGATGCTGTGTTTTGGGAAGAAAGCTCTGGAAAGAATGTCTTATGCGCTCGCCGGTCTCACATACAAACGCACTCGCCATTTATGGTAGACCGACACCAAAAGATGAGGAGCGTTTTCGGAACGAGTCGGCCTACGAATTCCATAGCTTGAAAGCGCTGAAAATTTTGAAAGAAGTGAATACTTCAGATGTGGAAAAAACTAAGAATGAACGTGAGCTACACATCGGAATCTGTTTGCGAAACATGTTGCATACCTTAGCAAAGAAAACAAAAGTATCAAGCTACAAACGTTGGCGTGAAAAAGTAAAATTGTCACATTTGCGACTTCCACGTATTATTAAATTTATGAACGAACCTCAAGTAAAACACGCCAACAAAATTCAAAACCAACTTGACAAACAGTAATTGTAAAGTATTTTTTGGCCTTGTAAGAAAATACAAACGTGAAACATACAAACTGCCATAAATGAGATGATGTCTTATCAAGATTTTGTCTCCTCACATTTTGCAGACGGATAAGGCCTGAGGACCTGTGTGACTGCTGTATCAGAGCCGTAAATTGCACTGTGTACCATCTGATACTCACTAGTTCTAAAAGTCCCCACAAACAGTTAAAAATGGTGCAGATACCTGTATCAACTGAGTTCATTTAAATAGTAATACGTGTGTCCGTTTGGTGAACGCAGTGTAATCTATGAATGTTGGTGGAGTAATTTTGTTGGTTTTGAAATTGATATTTAAATTACAGATGATCCAACTGCTTCAAATGATCCTGAGTCTGACGATGAAGATGAGGAAGATGATGATGATGTGAGTTTGTTTGATTATTAACTTGTGGTAAACGAGCCATTTTAGACCATGTTGTTAAATGTATTCCTCGTCAAGATTTACCCAGTGACTAAAGGATAAAAACAAACTCCGTCCATTGGCTCCGGCACTCTTTCATCATTTATTTTTGAGTTCAGTGGTTCAAAACTGCTTTGACTAGTTTTACTTACAAGAGTTTTGTGCAAAGAGCAACAATGGTAGTTGTTATTAATATGATTTTCATGGTGCACAATATAGAATACACTAATACTTAGATCAGCAGTTGCTAATAGTTTACAATCATAACATATAAAGTGGATATTTGCAGCAGCAGAGATACACAGTGTGACACACATTGTTCCACTGTTTACTCTTAATTATGTACTCTGGTCATTAGTACTGAGAAATGCGACATTTGTGTCAAGAGTGTTATTTTAACAATGTTGTCCTTAGAAGAAATAAGACTTTGTTGTTGAGAGTGTTATTTTTACCATTTTGTCATTAGGAGGGAGATGCCATTGATGCTGAGCTGGACAAGCAGGAGATGCTTGAGCCACTTGATGGAGAGTTGTTTGGAGAGGAGTTACTGAACACTCAGTATTCAATGGTATATTGTTTGTCTGTAGCCCATAGAATGAAGGCTAGTTTTCAACATTTGTTGAACAACAACTGTGCTATTTGTTGAGCAGTACTGATGGAGTTGCGGGGAGTAGTAATGCACCTCAAAAAGTTTCTGTAGTCAAAGTGTGGACCCCACTGTCAAAGATTCCTTGATCCACCTCTGTATAGCTTGTTCCCAGTGTTCCAGGGGTTTATACAGTAGCTGGTTATGGGCTCCTGGTTTATCTGAAAGACGTCTCTCATTTCCTCGTCGTTAAACAGACAGGCAACCTTTACTTAAGCACAATAAAAATTACAGCTCAGTAGCTTATTGGGTCATGCCCATCAGTGTAGTGGCTATATTACTATATTAGCCTGTGCAGAGTAGTTATTTTGTATGCTTGTCTTTATCACAAGCAGGGTTCAATAAATCGATACCAGTCCATGCACCTAGGTAAACACCTTCTATATAGCATTAACAATTGATATTACTCGATCGCTGCCAATTTTGAAAATACTATTTTTCTGTTTATTATTATTATCTTACCTTTTGCAATTTTCAACAGAATGCTGCGCCGTCAGAACAGCCAAAGCACAAGAAAAAGGTATATTCACATGAAATGAAAACCAACTTCAACTTTTTAAGCTTAAAAATGAGGCCTGTTGGTAGAGCACTGTGGTTTTACAGAGATTATGGGTTGAAGGCCTTTTCTTGTTTTTCATTTGTTCACGTTTCAGCTGCATTTCATAAAAATCACGTCGTTCATTGTATTACCATGTGTTCTTTGCATTAACTGCCATTTGTTAGTCTGCGGCTATTCTTGGCAGTTGCATCCAGACATTTATTTGTCCCACGAGGAACAGTTTTTCCAGGAGCGAGGCTGGAAAAGTGCTATGAACTTAAAGTAAAAGATTAGGTCCATGAACAAAATAAATAAATAAATAAATAGTTAAATAGTTAAATAGTCGCGCGTTTGTAACATGAGCCCCTGGCTCGGGTGATTGGGCAACCACTCCCTACGTTGGCGACTTTAAATAAATACCATACCATACCATACCATACCATGTTGTTGTAGTTTTAAGCAAAGATGGGGTTGTGTTGATTTATCCTTTGACTACCCTAACATTAATATAGGCGTACACCTTCAGACTGGGGAGGGTGCCTTCGAAAAATTTACCCAATGCCCTGTGATAAAACTGGGACAAAAACGCACTCAAATTGCAGAAAAAAAATAAACGTTCACATTTCTTACGTATAATGAAACTGAACATGTTATAATTTCAAAACGGCACTCTATGACCTCGACAGGTAAAATCAAAAACGTATCAGTGTGTTTTGGCTGTTGGCTGCCTTGTCTTGGCTAATTTGCAACCGTGGCATGTGATGATTCTTGTTATTCTTATCGGCTCAACTAGACCCAAAAAAAATCTCGATTACATGTCGAGACCCAATTCACATAAAAGGTGATGTCATCACGTCACATGATGATCGATGGAGGGTTGTGTTAGGAAAAGGATTGTCACGGGAAAAGGCTCACGCACTCTCGAGTAACGCAATTGCCGGTTTTTATGTGAAGTAGCCAAATTCCAAAATTAAAAATTGCTTTTCCTTCTGAGGTTATAGTTTCATCAGATTATAGAACTTATAGGAACTTGGCGTTTTACAACGTTTTAGCTTGACAGGGTTCTTCGTTTTGCGTGACTAGAATGGCGTTTTTCCTAAGTGTACATAGCGGGACGTTTGCTGCAGTTCTTCTGACCTCGCGCCCTGCTTATACCATTGAACTAGATACAAGCGCAACAAGAAACAGACTATGTATAAACATTATTTATTGAAAGATAAAAAAAGAAAATCGCCACATTCCACTACTTGAAGAACTTTTGGACCTCTATTGGAAGTCATTTGCCACGGCACAATATGTTTCTGATCTCTATAGTTTGTTTATAGTTTTTTCAACATTGCAAGCTGGGTACGAGGTCAGTAGGACTGGAGCAAACGTCCCGTTATGTCCATTTCAATTTTATCTTGTTTGAAAAGTCTGTCTTGTGTGACTTCCTGTTGTCATGACAACCATCCATCACTATCCATCAATCATCACATAACGTGATGATGTCATCTCTTAAGCTTATTAGGTCTAAACATGAAATTTTCCGGTGTGGACTACTACTGCTACAACTACGAATAATAATTAATATTTCTATGAGGCAAATTACCTAAAAAAGCTTGGAGCCATCCATCACCCTTATCCGCGAGGTCAAACTTAATCGCCGTCAAGAGTTCAAAGTCACGTTAAATGTGTTTGTTGTTTAGATTTCGGCGAGTCTTGGTCCAGATCACCCTCTTACAAGGCCGACCACTCCAGGAGCAAGAGCTGTGGAAACAATTAAAGGTAAAGCAGCATTAACCACAGCTATTCACAGACTATTCAACAATTATATAATAAACCACGTTATTCTCGCATTTTGATTGGTTCTCGCCTATGATCTATATGAGGACAGACGCACGATTGACGTCACCATTACAAAGTTTTGCCCTATGTGTTTTAAACATGTCGAGGCATTGAACTGGTACGAGAAGCAGGAAGAATAAAGAAAGGGCGTTTCTTCTCCAGAAAATAACTCGGAACAAAATTTTGCGCCATTTTAAAATGCAGAAGGAAAAACTTGGTCATGATGACGTCAATCGTGCGTCTGTCCTCTAATAGGTCATAGGCAAGAACCAATCAGAATGCTAGAATAACTTGAGTATTTATGTAAAATAGAATAGATAGTGATAACAAATTTTTATAATAATAATAATAATAATAATAATAATAATTTTATTTTTCGAGGGTAACTAATAACACAGAACAATGGTAAGTAAAAAACAAGTAGCCCTAATATAGATATTTACAGAATATAAACAAGTGCTGCCTTTGTAATTACATCCACAAATGGTTAGACTTTCAAGTCTTCCCGGATAAGGACTATAAACCGTAGACCCCGTCTCACAACCCTTCACTGTTCACACAATCCTGTGGGACGTAAAAGAACCCACACACTTGTCGCAAAGAGTAGGGCATGTAGTTCCCGGTGTTGTGGTTAGGCCTTATTTCACTCATTAATGTGCTGGGTGAGATCGCAAATGGACGGATAGCGGCTGCCAGCGGCGCCTACATATGCTGATGTCCGATCTCATCCATAGATCAGATTGTAAAGCCACACGTATGTTGTGATTGATTTGAGACATAACACATAACACATTGAAGATTAATAGTATAGAAAGGATCTCAAATATTAATATATGCAATGATAATATAATAAAGTACGATATGAGACACTCAAATAATTTGTTAAAACTCCAGGCATTGGATCAAGTCTAACAATTACAGTAAAACAGAAAAATTAAGAATATAGATGATAAAACCGTCCATGTCCTTAAAACATGTGTATAAATGGATTTTACGAAGCTCATAAGATTAAGTTGCCGTCCACTGGCAGAGTGAAAATCGCGTTATATCTGGGTTTTTTTATAAATCTCTAGAGTCACGTTTGTTTTCGCCAAAGTCCCTGTTTTTATCGAAAATATCATTTCATTTCAATTTCTCTTCCAGAAAATACCTCCAGACCGACGACAACAACAGTAAGACCAAAACCAGAACAACAGGTTTGTCACAAGTTATAGCATGGTTATGTATAGGAATTTAACGATCTCTGTGTCATGACTGCTCTTTTTCCCGAGTTAATTTTAAAACAATTGCTGATCAGCCACAAGGTCTTAAACTAAAATTTAAGTGTCTCACGCTTATCGCCCTTCTGGGTATAATATCTTCAACTGCTCGCTTATTTTTGCTTTTAGTAAGGGTTTATGCATGCACGTCCACTGGGAACTGATTATTACTGTATTGATAGTAACTGAAAAGTACTGTTCGTTATAGAGTAGACCATCAACTTCATCGAGATCAAGGCAGGGCTCCAGGCCAACAACAGAAGGTAAATATCACATTATAGCTGACTGAGCTTGTAATTTCCTTTGTTCTTTCTGGTTTGTTTTCTCTCTCAGATTTTAAACGTGTATGTTGTGGAGGTTAGACTGTGGAGGGGCGGTCTTGCTCGAGTTTTGCACACACAAAACGCCATTTACCTATCATGTTTCGTGCAATATGTCAATCACCATGAAGAGACTGTATTTCAACACATTTCGAAACACTGAAAAGAAGGGTGAAAATAAGACGAACTTTGGGGTGTTTGGAAATAAGGTTAAACTGTGCTGTCTCGAGTGTTGGATATATCTTCTCAATCAAATCTACATCGAAGGAGAAAACGTGGAAGTAACATCGTAAATAACATAGCCAATTAAGACCAGATATAAGACCTCGGTACTGTTTTGATTCCCTTTGTACAAATTCAAAGGAGTTTCATGTGCTGTAAAACAATTGTCCTAAACACATAAGCTTCTGCACTGTTTTTCACTACAGTTCAGATAAACAATTTCCTCAAATACGGCAACAAATGAGTTAGATTGTCAATGTGCAGTGCCTTTATTGAAATGGGAAAATTAATTTTGTTTGTTTTTCGGCCTACAGAAAGACCCTCAAGCACTAGGAAAGTAAGTTGAAGATCTATTATATTTTACTCATTTCATGCTTCAATCCTACACAGTTCAGAGTTTAAACATCGTTTATGTTAGCGTGTGATGTGAGATGCTGGTATAACATAACGTTTGTCTTGGCTAAAGATGCTTCTATAGCTTTTCAAAATGTTTTTGCTCGGCAAACACTGGAGATGGTGTTGAGAAGGAAAAAGGCAGTCTGAATCCTTTCATCTGCGCCTGCAAATTAAATGATAAATAATAACTGCAAGCCGTTAATGATCTTTGTTATATCCGTTTGCAACCGTGCCGCGATGGCCCAGTGGTGAGAGCGCTTACGCTCGCCTCCTACCAATGTAGCCCGGGTTTGATTCCGGCCCGGTGTCATATGGGGGTTGAATTTTGTTGTTGGTTCTCGCCTTTCTCCGAGGGTCTTTCTCCGGGCTCTCCGGTTTTCCTCCCACCACAAAAACCCTACACCTCTAAATTCCCATTTGACCAGGAAAAAGAACCCGCGTGAAAACCGGCTAAGACTAACGTGGCTTCCTCTCTAAATGTTGTAATTCATTTACATTGTTTTTGCTTACAAAGGAAACAAACCCTAATGAAGACGATGGAAGTGTGGCTTCTTCCCAGCAAGTCA
>OMLO01002762.1_pt1 | contig 14316 bp, 7 predicted proteins | sample 1674811 | NCBI WGS metagenome assembly OMLO01 (sample SAMN06265003, study PRJEB25207) | coral metagenome | isolation source: Coral host | place: Mexico:La Bocana,Puerto Morelos, Mexico | collected 2008-11-13
TTTTTAGAAATTGTATTTAGCAGGGCCCCTCTGGATACCAGCCACTGTGCTGAATGGGCCACCCTGCATAAATAAAGGTTTACCTACCTACCTACCGGTTTACCTAATCTTTTTTAAGGCTTTTATTTCAAAATTGCTGAAGTCGTGTGTATAACTGTGATGATCAATCATGTCTTTGACTCATGACTTTGACTTAAACTTCAATTAAATTTTATTTCTTACATACTGTAATAAGAATTGCTTGCCTCCGCAACTAGTTCCAGCATTTCACCGATAACATATGAAGTCAAAATTTAAAAGATCTCGTATGTAAACCTTAAATACGCCGTTTCATACCTTTTCATCCTTCATAGTTTTACTTGTAGGTGTCGAGTTGAGCAACAAATTAACCAGAAAAAGCTCTTTCAACTTGGGACAACCTGCCTACAAACCATTGAAAAAAAAAAAAAATGCAAGCGAGCAATAATGAAAACCAGTGCACATTTATTATGACCGCTGAGCTACTAGATCACATTTGTAAATATTCAAGATTATGATATCTAGACTCAGCCAAGCCTAGAAGCGGAGCTCTTGTGCCTTGTTGTTTGAGGCCTGATTAATTTGAGTAACTTAACAATGAGGATTTCTGTATATTGTTTGGCCTTGTGTTTTGAGTTCGAATAATCTCAAGAAACGCTAAACAAAAGGAGTGAAAAACATTTGTATACAAGAAAAATTTATTACTTGGTTGATATCTAATCATGGGTTAGTAAATTCACATGGTTGTCATGTGCTTTGTGAGCCCGCAGTATGTTGGACAGTGTAAATTGTGTAAGTTGTGTGGCAGCCATCTTGATGCAATGTAGTTTTGTTTTAAGTTGAATAAAGCCATTCCATTATGGTTACAACAGTCAATTAACTAGAACATGGATGTCCAGTATCATAGAAGGACGCTTTAAACAAAGGCTGTCTCTGTTAACCTATTAGCTGGATTATGTCCGCAATCTTGTGATGGTCAACGTGCCTACGCGCCCACAAGAAATATCGCTAGCCATGATAACCACAAGAAAACCAGTTTATAGGGTTTCCTTTGCTTTCCTGCATGTGTATGGGACTCCGCTTGGCGGCCTTTCAGGGCGCCGGAGCTCCGCTATGAAAATGGTAGGACATAAAAAAACACATGTTTCCTAGGCGAAACGAAAGAGTCACAAAACTAGCACGAGTTATTGATGCAGTGAACGTCCGTGGAAAGGAAATTTCCGTTTTGATGATCAAAGGAAAAACGTCGAGCCATTTTCCTTTTTTTTTTTTTTAAGAAATAGAACATTTTTCTCCGTGTTTCTTCCCTAAGAGTAACGAAGAAAATTATCAGTGTTGCTATCGAATTAGATACACTCGTAGATACACTCGTAGAAGTTTGAGAGAAGTTAAAAAAGGCTGTGAAAACACTCACCTGCGGCTCATGTTCTCACAGCATTTCTTGTTCTGCCAAACTTCCACTTGTATTTTTAACAATTAGGTTACGAGCTCGAGATTTCTATCACGTTATAGTTGACGAGGGCATGGCCTGAGTTAACTATCAAGAATAGAAACAAAGAGCGAATGATCTTATAATAAGTTTTAGTTTAAATCTACTAGTCATTCAAAATTTGATTCAAGTACTTTTCACGAACACTTCGAAAACAAAACGAAGCTGCCGCCATTTTGTTAGCAAGCGCACACTGCTAGGCTTCTCGCTATCGACAATAGAATAGATAGTGAGTAGCGTAGCCAATAAGAGAGCGGTATTCGTGATAGAGCGATAGTAGATTAAACTCATGCATCAATAGAAACACGAAAAATGTTTCAAAAAATGTTCGCCAAGTTCGATTCCCGTTGTCGTTGTGCTTTGATCTATTATAAGCTCCATCTTTTATGAACAAACCTGTAGCTTTTCTATGTGGATTGCTCGTATATTAGTTCCACTCACATCCAGGAATGTCAAGTTTGGACAATTTTCCTTTGAACAGACAAGATCCAACGAAATTAGTTCAATTAAATTGAATTCATGGTTACAAACTAATAGAGGTCTTGTGTATCATGACAGGTCTCTGTGTTTATCAAATAGATGTACATAGACTATTTGTTTCAGCAAACGGAGGGAGGGAGGTTGACTCTGGAGGGAGGACTCGGGGTTTGAGTCCTGGGCGGGGACATTGTGTTGACACTTTACTCTCACGGTGCCTCTCTCCACCCAGGTGTATAAATGGGTACCAGCGAATTTCCTTCTGGGGGGTAACCCTGGAATGGACTAGCATCCCATCCAGGAGGAAGTAGGAATAGTGCTAGTCAGTTCATGCTATGGAAGCCGGGATAAGCTCCGGCCTGATGACCAACTTGGCTTGTATACAGACTTGCCTGCAGTAATACTGGACCTTAGTGCCGTAAGTATAATGTTACTCAGTGCACCTTCTAGACATCTTTACATTCCAGTATAGTCCCAACACATACTGGTGTAGTAGTGTAGCAATGACCTACATGTAGACTAGTATTAATTATACAAAATTTCACTACAACACTTCATTATTCACTGGTATGTTTAGGTGTCCCCTGAATTTAAGCAAAGGACTCTACCCTGGGCTAGTTGATCACTGACACATTTAAATTAGTCATTATTGTACACAGCCTACTAAATGCATATGCTTGGGCATCCAGGCAGATAAGAATTAAAATACTATTTAAAGGGGTCTCTAGATGACTTTCTTGTATATTGTAGTTAATGTAGTTTGCATTGGTTATCAGTGTTAGTATATTGTCACAGAGTTATAATATTCATTATTAAATAAATATTATTATTATTATTATTATTATACCATAATTTGATAGATGTAAACAAAGCATGAACCAATTCTTTAGAGTAAATGGAGATTACATGTATGACCATAAACAAACCAAACAAAGATCAAAATCAATTTTCACCTGAATAAGTGGAAGTATATGTCCTCCTCTTAAGCGGGTGCAGTTCATCAAATTTAGTTTTTCTAGCTGACTTCCTAACTTAGTGGTGATGTGTTGGAGACCAGCAATATCAATCTACAAAAACATGTTCAATCGTTAAAAATGTCTTCTGACTTGAGTGAATTTGCAAAGCAACACAACACCGGCATTCTGTAAAAAATTATGCAAAACATGAATAGCTGAGTTAATGTCACTAATCCGCTATTCACACTAAGAGTAGAATGTAATGCAACCATGTAAAAGGTTATGCAACAAAGTACGTGAACAACAGTATGGCATAATTGAGGGGATAAAGACCTGTGGCAGGTTTGATGTGACTTCATGATTGGAGCACAAACTAGAAGCCTCACTTATTCCCACAGTAATGTGTGAATAGAACAAGAGTATTGGCAGAGCCTATTTTATCTCCCTATCATAGCACAGCCTGAATTGGAAAAGACAAAGGCTAGGATATACAGTAACATGGCAAGACACAAGCAATGCCAAAGCTTGGGGAAGTCACAACACAGACTCAACCAAACCACAAGGAGTGACCCCAGTTTATTGGGAAATAACAAATAAAAGCCTATGGGAGCAAGGGTGAGAAATTATAAGATTAAATTGTTACAAATTGTATACTGTTCTACAAGCTGCCAGGATAATGCTCTGTGACAGCGTATTGGGATTAACATAGCAAGACAGTGTCTCAAAGTTTGACCAATGGGTACAGCTGTACTATGAACTAAATAGACACAACGTGGCAAGCTTGTTAGCAATGAAGGCAAGATAGAGGCTAAAATACAGACATGAATAGTGTTTGTCCTTACTTCCAGAACAAGGGAAATGTCCATTTATGAAGAACATGTAAACATTCAGTATATGTGCAACTGTTTATCATACTGGATTGCATGATGAATAAAAACAGCCTAGCCCTTAAGGGAGTCATGTTACATTAACTGTGTTTTACGGACCGGCAAAAGCATTCCATTTATACAATTACAATATTTAGAGAGGAAGCCCAATCAGCCTTAGCTGGTTTTATGCAGGTTCTCTATACAGGAGGAGTTCTCAGAGAAAATCCTGGGAACAAGGTGTTACAATGAGCAGTCTAGCGTGACATTGTGTTGTGTAGTTTGTCACGCATTCAAGTTGTTACTCGTATTACCATATTTGGTCAATAAAGACCGCTCCTTGTTCACGGACTAATGGCGTCCACATGTTGAAACACAAGGTTCGAAAACAATCCAGGCCACTTCAGTAGGAGGCACCACTGTGCCATCCCTTCTCTCCATTTGGTTTCATTTTTACATAATGTCCACAAAGGCATGTCTGACCCAGCAGTTAAAATTGCACATCACTCAAATAATTATTCTCTCCAATTAAGAAAATAAAATTACCTTTGTAAATGCAACATCAATCATCTTTAATTGGTGACACTTGTCAGCAAGAGATGCAATACTTTTAGAAGTTAAGTTCTCACAGCGTGTCAGGACTATTGACTGCAGCTCATGGCAGTGTTGACCTATTACCTGTAAAAACATGCCAAGAACGGAACCGGCCAATCAATTGAAAATATCTCTTGACAATTAATTGTGGACAATATTTTACAACTATGTTAGTTCAAACTGGGTGAGTGACTGCACAACCACTCTTAAAGAATTCTGTATACTTTTCATGGCTTAGTTATTTAAAAATACATACTGGCATGGGACTGTACTGGGCAACTATAGACCATTTTAATTTTAATTTTTATAATATTCTAGTTATGGCTACAGTAATGCATTCAATAGAATGAAGGAGGTTACATTGTTATCTGGAATGTCAACTGGTATTGGAAGCGCCAGTCTCTAGGGAGTCTGGGAGCAGGCTCGGGACTTCAAAAAAGGCCAGTATATGTACTGTAACTTCTACAACTGGAGATCTAACCTTCTTCCTGATAATTTCTCTTAACTTATGCATATATCTACACATATGCTCTTTGAACAGTTCAAGAATGAGTCCATACTTCCCCCACAGAGGGGGAAATATGAAGTAAGAATTTCCAAGTGGGGAAGGGAGGCTCATTAAATCAAGAAATTTAAAGAAATGTATGAAGTTTAATTGGACTTTCCAAAAGGATGGGAGGGTATTTGAAAAATTGTATCAATATTTTCTAGAACTGTGATTTGCTGGGAAAAAGGAGAGGTTCTGTTAAGATACTAAATTGAATTTTATCTCTATTTAGGAAGTGGCAACATACCAGTAACAATGTTAGTATCATACGCAATGTTAGTATGCATACACTGTAAAATAATTCAATTTATAACACCTGTATTGCTTTATCTGTAAGTTTGTCCCATCCTAAAAGGTTAAGCTGAATGACACCTGTCAATCTTGTGGGTACCAACTTTTCTATTGTTGCAGTAGATGCTTTTAAAAGTTTAAAATTTGGAGTGGACAAATCAACTGTTCTCCATAATATCTGTTCTGAAGCAACCTCCCTCCATCTACGACAAACCATTGACATCCTTAAATGAAAAAAAGACAATTATTTGCAACATAAAGTGAGTTAACTTGTACAGAAATTACAATTGGTACTGATAAGTTGACCAAATATTTGCTAGGATTATATGCACTGTATAACATAGAGATGCCATTGAACTAGTTAGTGAGACCTGTATTGGTTGAGGTTTATGAACTAAGGGCCAAAAAACCTGGCTACATGATATGTAGATTAACAATGGCTCTTTTAGAACTCTGCCAATAAATTAATGAGTCTCAGTGCTCCATTAATGGTAAACAGAAATGTTATTAACCTTAATTGCTCACGATGTATTATAGGTTGCTTGTAAAACTGAAGGTTGAATTCATATAAAATAATTTAATTTTTAAATACACTTGAAGTCAAAACATTTGCTTATTTTATTTACTCCTATCCTACTCAATAAGATATTGTGTTCTCCCTGTGTTAGCAGTATGTATTTATACCAAGTGTTTACTGTTAGGTACTTTGGTATACATGTATAGGTAGAAATTTTTCTATCTCAAAATGTACTATTAATACTTGAATCAGTGTGAGTGTACATTTGATTGCATAAGTTGCCAAATTCTCATGATTCATGTGTGAGACTGGATTGGAGTTCTAGTAATCACTTGCCTGACTTAGCATCACTACATATACAACTTACTGTACAAACAGTGTAGCTGCAATTCCCAGACTTTTTATTTATTTTTTATGATAAATGTTAGATCATACGTGTAATTTATACACAATCCTCCAGAAATTTACTTTATACTTTACGGTCATATGCCTGAAATGCCCATGGCACCTAAGGCCATACAGTTATTTCTTTTATGATGGTAAATTGGTCCATGGTAAAACAGAGGATTTCAATTCATTTCTTTCAGCTCGGAAATCCATATTTTGCAAGATGGACCAGTACAGACAACCATTTGTATGAATTAGCTGTTAACTTCCAACCTTGCCATTTGTGTTTATCAAGAATAGGCCATGGGAATGTACATTGTATCAACTTACTAGCATAAACATACAATTAATAAATGAAAAATATATGAACCCTGATATACTTCGCTTCAAACTGACACCTCACCTGCATAAGAAAGGTATTGATGACCCGTGAATGTTCTTTATGACATTTAGGAAAATCATTAATAGGAGTTCTATTGGAATAAGATCTGACCATCCTGATCCCGGCTCGGATGTTGTTACTGCGGCATTCCTAGTGCCTCCTTGTAATGTTTCCTTGACATGTTTGTTTGTACAAGACTTTGAGTGGTTTTCCTGAATTTGTAATGTTCCACTGACATTTTTTTTGCTTGTACAAGCTGGCGCTGTTTCCCTTTTACAGCCTAAATTCCTCTTTTTGGACTTGTTCTGAGTTTTCCTTTTCTTTTTACTTCCTGAAAATTGAAGATTATTTCTTATAATTCAATTATTAATAGTGCAATTGAATAATTTATATGTACTTACATGGCATAATCCAATCCCAGGGGAACTAGTACATGTAGGTCAATTTCTTTTGCTTCTACCTGGACAAGGTCTACTTGTTTACATAGTTAGCCCTTGAATTACTTTAAGCAGTGAACAAAATCAATTCTAGGGTGCTTTCTATCCATCTGGCTCTCCAGGCAAATTAATAACCAATTTATGAACTGCGTGACTAAATTCTCCCTATCAAACCAAGGCCTGCATGCACAACCATTCACATGAAAATGAGTTTAATAGCGAAGCTCCTGTAACCTGAAGAGCCGCTGGAATGGAGCCCCATAGGCATTATGGGAAAACAAAGGAAACCCATGAATTCATTTTCTTGTGGTTATCATGGCTAGCGGTATTGCTCATGGGTGTGCACAACAATGATAGAGTCACACAAGATGGCTGCCATAGTGCAGCTAATGGGGAAACGGAGAAATACAGCCCTGGTTTATAGCGTCCTTCTTAGATAATGGATATGTTATGGTCAATTCACACCTGCCAAAATGGAGTTTTCACTGACCAGTATAACATGATCATATCGCGGGTTCAAGTTTAGAGCTCACAAGTCTAGAGGTCACATGTCTTTTTTTAAAGCTGACTGCTGGCCAAGTGCTGCTTTTTATTGGATTGCAGGCTCATCCCTGGTGAACTTGTTGTAAACAGGACCGGGTTGTTTGGAAGTGAGTTGACACTAACCCAAGGTTAAAAATCAACCGAATAATAGATTTTTCTTGTATACCAAAGTTTTTCACTGCTTTTGTTTTGTGTATTTTGAGATTATTCAAAACTCAAAACAGAAGGCCAAACAATATAAGAAATCCTCATTCTCTATCTATGTTAATTGGGCTTTGAACAACAAGGCCTGGTAGCGCTGCTTTTAGTATTTGGTATGGTTCATGAACACATAAAAAAGAGGATCATGGATCATGGATATAAAAATTTCATTTTCCCAAATCACGAAAGTAAGATACTCCTTTTAATGACCTGTTATTACACTGGAAAGAGAACTTGAAGAAAGCAAAGTCGGGGAACGCCAAAGTCAAGGCTCCTTGAGGCAAATCACATACCTAAGTCACTCTAGATAGACCACTCTAACCATTCGGAGTACTCGCGTCTCAAAATCACGAAGAGTAGAGTGGTAAAATCACGTGAATATTGGTTCACAATTCAAGTCCATCTCGGGTCACGCAAAACCTGATCACGAAAAATAATTTCATAAATTCACGTTTCACGAAAAATAAAATCAGCTAATCACGCACTACGAAAATTCCCCTATACGACCCTCTTTATACATGTAGGGCGAACGTTTTTGTCTGGGTTTGGGAATCCTAACACCCTATTCTAGAATTTAAAGCAGTTTTTTGTTATAAGCTTATTGTTCTCCTGCGACAGGCTGTCCTACGAAACATAGACTTTCTATTGAATACATTTGTCTGGCCATTTTCTCTTCTAGTTATCAGAAACTAACCTGACAAGGTGCATTCAGTACTCGCATTCTCTTCTTCTTCGCTTGGATTAAAATCGGAGTCATCGCTGTCATCAGATGGAAGTTCTTCTGCGAATCGACCAAACACAAACACCTGTCGTTCCGCTCTTCTCGGCACACCAAGAATGCCTTTCCTCACTTTCCGTGACATTTCGATCACAGAATCCGCTAGCAGATCACCCTGTATTCCTAAAAAGTTCGCAAACGCTACCACAACCCAGCACAACGACCTCTGTTGTCGGCCATGTTGTTTACATTACGGGCTCGAACAGAGTTGTGGGTGATAGCTGGCACGGATCATTGGATTTGGACTCTGGAATAACTGGTTGGATAATTACTTTGCTCTGGCGCAGTCACAAAAGACCGAAATTAAGCCTGCGAATAAAGCCACGATTAGATTAGTTTTTGTGCGGGGAAGGGGCGGTGGGAAGGGGGTGGTGGGTCGCTAGCGCTAAGATAGGCCTAGTTCCGTGAGCGTGCAAATGGGATAAATTTGATTGGCTACCCGAGCAGTAGGCTTAGCCACAAGTTGCCGATGAATCCCAAAAAAGTTGCCGATAAAAGTGTCTAAAAGTTACCAAATAGTTGCTATTTTTTTCAAAAAGTTGCCGAAAAGTTGCCAAAATTTTTCTGCTTTTCGTACCTTTTTTGGGTGTTAAAGATTAAAACTTCGCACATTGCTTCTTATCAAAACTTTATTTGTCAAAGTCCAATGATAATATCAGAGGTTCTTTCCATTTCACTTGATCAACAAATAGTCTATCAGAGTTGGATGTATTGGAATCACTGTAATTGTCCGCCATCTTGAAAAACGTGCAACGTGATACCGCTGACCTCGTGATAAGGCATCACAAAAATCAACCCATGGGGGGGCCTTAGGCCCTAATTATTGTATTTTAGAATAAATTGAATAAATGTCTATCGAAAACTGACCAATGTGGCTCAAAACGTGAAGAAAGTGGCTTCAAAGAACCTCAAAAAGCCCAAAGTTGCCGAAAAGTTGCCGAGCAACTTGTGGCTAAGCCTACCGGAGGCCCGGTCCTAATTTCCACAGTTTTTGTCCAGCGGTAAATCCAAAGCTCGTCCTAGATACGTGGTGTTACGCGGCTATCCTATTTCCTATTTCATTTTAAAAAAATTCTGTCGTCACTTGCAAAATAAAGGTTATTTTACAATTCAGCGAATCGTGTAGAATCTATTCATAGGGCTCTGTAGGATCCTATGTGACAAGATCATCAATTTTTAGGAGAGATCTAAATATTTTCTCTTCGGTAGGAGAAAGGCGACAAGGATGTAAGTCAAAATGCCATGGAAATTTGAACATTGAAAACGTACTCGTAAAAACTGGCTTCAATGTATTAAGAAACTTTCCTACACAAATTTAATTTTATATTTATAAATTCTAATATTAATGTTGTATCGATCCACACTATTGTTTCTTGACTGATTCCGAGATATGACAATGTAGAGATAATTCCGATAGATATTTTTCGCACAGAACTGGACAAAGACCTTTTTCCGTTCCTTCCGATTCTCTTTCGATCCTAGCATTTTTTTTTTATACACGTGTTTTTCAAGTGTCAATCATGACACGACTTAGTCCTCGCAGGTCAAAACTTATTTACAACAATTAATATTATTTTCTGTCAAGCGTACGACATAAACATATTAATTTGGCTCTTATCCTGTGCTCACTTGCCAAGTTTGTGACGACACAGAACAAAACTGAAATGCAAAACGCGAATACATTGTTTCGTAGTGTTAGCAATTCTTGAAACTGTAATGAATCCGATAGCGAAAGGCGCCGTGAACGATCCTACATCAATGTCTAGCTGTGATTAGCAATGTATGTAAACGGTTGAGGAATCAGAATACTTTCCACTGAAAAGGCCTACGAATTCAAAACTGGCCTTGCGAAGAATCCAGCCACATTTATAAATCCGAAAGATATATATGTTGTTGTTTATACAAACTCGGATAACTAAAATTAACTGGTGTATAATAGATAGCTTGAATATTTTGTAAGTAAAAAGTTTACTGTTTATTGTGTGTCCGAACATGTATGGGCAATTTTCGCTATCCGCACAATGTATTTTCGCATCTATTTACTTATTTTATTGGTTAACCTTGACGACCCTCTCAAACAAATCCTTATTCAGTCGCTCGTACGTTTTACTGACCCCGTGTTTTGCTTCATCCACGTTGTGTGATCTCGTTAGTAACGGAACGCTTTTCCTCCTTTTAATTTTGCAAGAAAATTGTTTGATCTGGCGTTGTTTCTTAGAAGCCTCAATATTGGGCTTCAGACGATGAGCTTTCTAAAAATTTTGTCAATCAGATATTTCCGCTTAAGCGTGACATGGTGTTTGACCACCCAAGTCACACCTCAATTGACTGGAAGTTGCTACGTTGAAGCAAATCAGTCTTGTGTTGATGGATTTCAATGGCAATCAAGACGATGAATTTAGCCAAGCTGCCTGTTTGGATTATAGTGATGATTCAAATATTCCTCTTCGGAGCAGGTGCGTTTGACGGAGAACTCCTTGTTGTTAACTCAAGTATACGATTGCAAGCGTTATAAATAATGGCATGTACGTTTGATTATCACCCAATTTGAGGGCCAACTGTTATCTTGCGAGGACTCACGATTCCGCGCGTAAAACTTGTAATAACTTACGATTCAGAGTACACAGCATGTTCGATTTTCTGTTTACCTCGGATACAAATAATTTCAAGCTTTATGAAATTAGCTTTTCAGGAAAGCTTCACACGATTTACATGAGAACTGGTTTTGACGAGGAAGTGAAACGAATATCACATTGATTATACATGCATTTACGTTTTACGATTCAGTTTGTCAGCTGAACCCCAACCTATCAACTCGTCTTACATTCAACAATCCTTATATCAAAAAGATCGGCAGCGATCGGCACAAAAACAAGAACTGTTCTCTCTTTAAAATTGCTTTCACAACTAGCGTGACCGTACGTGACAAACTTTAGGTGAGGCAACTTCGGCTCGCAAGCAATCTGTAACGCAACGTTTCTCACGTAGATCGTTTAACAGTACGACCTTGTTTCTGTAAGTGTGATTTATTTATGTACGACAAACACTTCCTCTACGGTAAGTTAACACTGGTGCAATAAACTTTAGACATATGCGGGATGGGATATACATGTAAACAAGTGACGATCAACCTTGTTTCATGACGTCACTAGCTGACCTGCAGACGTTCAAGGCTCGATTCCAGCCGAAGATAATTGGCAGGCAAAACTATTTTTCTTTTTCTCATAGGCTTCTTACGTTCGTCTTCATAAAAAAAAATTTCCAAATCTAACTGACTCATTATTTTAGTCTATTTAAGACCTTGACGGGCTTACTTGGAGAGGCCAAAATATACTCCACATCCTGGTTTGCGTAGTCTGTAAACAGGCTGGCTAATTTGTCTTCCGTTCGTCCAGATTGCGAAAATATTAGCGAAATATTAAAAATGAAAATGGGGTGAAAATATGAAAAGAGCAATAAATGTCTGTAGTTTGCCATGCGTAAGTGTACGTTAATCTTCATATATTTTCAAAATGTGTAGAAATTGGGGAGATATATTTGCAAGGTAAATGCTAGATTTCTTGCTGAGACATGTGGCCATGTTAACCTGTCGACACCCATACGCTATTACTACTATTCAACCAAACAACAGGGGAGGGGTGGTTTGTCTTCTGAGGCTTTAACCATACTAACCTATTTTTTCAGATTAATGGTTCTGCCAGTTTTGTCATTTTTTTTCTGGAAAATACTTGCAAATTTAGTCACGTGACCTGTTACGACCACAAAGTTCTGATATCGATTACCGAAAATGGCACCAGTTTATACCAATGTTTAAGTTCAATGCACCAAGACAGCTCAAAAGAACAGCAACAAAATCCTCGGCCGTACAAGGGTGGGGGGTGCAACCCTCTTCACCATAAGATCTTTTTAAAGTTTTAAAAAGACGATTTGCTCTAAGGAACTGAAACTTTCAGGAGCTGTTCCTTCATTCTCTGCGCAAATTTTGATATGTTCAATAAGTGCCCATCAGTTTCGATGTTGCCACAACAACCATGATATTCTATGTAGGTTTCACTAAAATAAACTTTTATGACATAATTCTGTAGTTTTTTTCCAGTTTTGTTCATCAAATTGCGGAAGTTCATAATTTTTTTTATGCATTCTGGCTTGATTTTGGGATAAATGACGACATTTTAAGTTGTATGACGTCGTTACCGACAAAAAATGATATTATTATCTTGTAGAAAAAGCTTAGGGCTATCTAATCAATAAGCACTTTTTCGCTCTACCTCAGCAGAACGAAACTTGGTTTTCGTTCTGTTGGTTTTCGCTCTGTTTTCGTTCCCTCCTTGTACCACGGCGGGGGTATAAGTTAGCTGCTACGTCCGAAAATAAGCGGCATCTTCTACTAGTCCTCAGTCCCCCTGATAAACTTAGGGTCATTTTGACTTGCCGAACTTTTTGCTCATATTAAATAATATGCTAGTTCACAACTACCATGTCCCTTTTTAGCGAAGACGTCCTTCGTCATCGCTTAATGCATGCTGCTGCCCGATTTAGACGATGTCATGTCCAGCGTTCAAGTGCGAGATATGTCCCTTCAAACCGAAAAGCAATGGGAACTAGACACATGGAAACAAGATAGTATTGAACACTTGGGAAGGGTGTTTGACTTGTGAAGGTGAATCGATCAACATGACACGAGCGTATAACCAAATGGCAAAAAAAGAATCTGAGCCCCGACAGGAATCGAACCTATGAACTCGGCCCTATCACCGAGCGGGTGCTCTATCTACTGAGCTACAAGAAATCATACAGGCCACTTAATTGTTTTAATATGTGACAGGCGTCCTGCATTCTGCCAGGATGAGCACTGTCGAAGTCATCGTGGGTAGTGATAGATGAATGAAGATGGTGAATTTTTACCTCGGTGATGAAATGCGAAAGAGGAATTGATCAACATTACCCTAGCGTGGTTTATACTTCATTTATAGCCGGCTGTTTAATACCGACAGAAAATTGGAGTCTTGAATATTATGCCTTATCCCATAAATCTGAACTTGCTTACAAACCCAACTGATCTATAAAATACAAAATCGACGAGCAAACCGTCACACACTCGAGCGATAGGTGCTAGAGAAGGTCAGTGTCGCAGCCGATGAGACCGCATCACATCAAAAGTGTCATCCTCCTCAAAAGTGGGGGGGGCTAAACCCCCCAACCCCCCCGGCTCCGCCGTCCCTGTCCAAGAAAGTGCAAGAGAAAACTGGATTGTCTCATCTTTGAAATGCTTTTTGTTAAGGAACTGAAACCAACACTTAACAAACATTGTGACTCAATTCGTGCGAGGCTGAGACTTTTACATTCTCATTTTAGACTTTATATTTGCACACTGTTTTATATTTTACCTGCACTTGAAAATGACCTCAGAGTGGTCGAGACGTGGTGCGTTTTTATCGCAAATTTTTATTACTAAATAATAGAATAACATAAGTAAATTGTAATTATGATTTTCATTTATATCCCCTTTTATTCTCTTGTATGACACTGAAATGTTTAAACTTATTGTCCTCTCTTCACATATCCAGAATCATAAACTCCATCAGTCTTAGCAAGTACACTTTGGCTATATTCAGCAACATATTTTTCAGTAGATAGTGCATAACAATCATAGTAGTAGGATACATTCTAGAGTTACACTATCTGAGTCAACGCTATATCTAATGACACAATTTTGACACTTACTTGAAATATTTTTGACCAATAAAGATTTCTAAAAACATAAGCAAGCGAATATTAACGTTAAAAGCCGACGTTTCGGCGTCATCGTGACACCATTCTCAAGGCAAAGTGA
>OMLO01002763.1_pt1 | contig 14313 bp, 8 predicted proteins | sample 1674811 | NCBI WGS metagenome assembly OMLO01 (sample SAMN06265003, study PRJEB25207) | coral metagenome | isolation source: Coral host | place: Mexico:La Bocana,Puerto Morelos, Mexico | collected 2008-11-13
TGAGCCGTTGAACCTAAGCCGAGGATCTTCCCAAGTTTGCCGCAGATATATTGTCATCCTGTAATCCTAGGTGTAAAAAAGATAAAAAAAAGTGTGAGGAAACACTTATGTTCCATTGGCTGGACGTTATAGTTCAGTGGCGAGTAGTCAGTGATATGTAACAGAAGAGGGCGAAACTTGAGCCAACAACCGAGGTGCGCTTGCTGCACTGCATCCAGAGCGAGGTGGGGAAGCTAGGCACTAAAAGAGGAGACGTTTCACGAGAAGGAGGAATGGAAGAAGCTCAAGGAAAAGAAAGAATAGGAAAGAAGAAGTAAGAGAAGAATGACAAGAAAGTGGGCGAAGGATGCCGGCAGAATGTTTATAATTACACTTTTTTACTCATTAAGCTCTGCCACTCTGCGACCATTGGGCTGAGAAGATTTCGTTTGGTCGTTGCCTGTATGGATGATTTGGTCGATGCCTGCATGGTCGAGTTGTGCCTCAAAACTTTCTTTCGTTTCTTTTTCTTTAACCATGCTCGTAAGTTCCTATCATGTGTTGGGTATCATCACGAAGAGTTTTAATCGCTTCCGCATATAGCTTTTCAGCCGACTGTAAAGTACATAAAAACAAACCTTACCATGTTGGTAACAGAAATTTCTCCAATATCGACGATGTACACGTCGATGTAAACAGTGACTGGTCTTCCTGGAAAATAAAAAAAACCACAACATTGTTTTTTATTTGTGGACGACCTTACATGGTAGAATACCAGGATCGTGGAAGAATAAATAACCAGAACTGCTATTCTTCTTCAGAATTTGGAAATGAGTCAAGGCAACTACTGAAACGTTAAGCTAGCGCTGTTAAATCATCCATCGCCGAACGTTTATGCATCAACTGTTTCTCCGCGTCATGTTTCGTGACCATAGCAACCACTTCTTTATTCAAGGCTGAGCCAGACATTTTTGTTTTCACCTCACAGTTTTCAGTCTTTTCTTGAAGCTTTACATAACCCTTGGCCGACCATAAATGTCTCTTGTAGATTAAGCCGATGGGTAATTGTCAAAGGCACAATTTTATCTGTGTAATTACAACGAGATCTCAATGGATTGTCATACCCACCACCACCCCGACCCCACCACCACAGCTCCCCCCCGTTCCAAAATGGTACGTCTTCGCGTTCCTTGCTGCATACAAAAACAACAACTAGCTTTATTTGCGTGACCATGAAATACATACAGTGTTGCAAAAGTTTTTGTTAACTAAAACTAAAATAGTAACGATTTCAAACATATAATTAGGTTGTGATAAAGCAGTCAAGTTACATTGGTTCAGGATTTGAAAGTAGAGTATTGCGTATAGATCAAAGCAAGATGAAATTAACATAATGATTGAGAAGTCATAAATTCGCCGAGGGGTTGTAAAGAAGATAATTGTTTAAAAGCCGGAACGATATGTTCTATTTTTCTATAAACTTCATTTCTTAGAATAGAGTCATATTTATTGCAATGCATAAGAAAGTGAGATTCGCGTGTCATCCATTGATTTTAAACAATCTCAAAAGCGTTTGTCTGAGATTTCTGCATTTTCCTCTAACTCAGTGCTTTTTGAGTTGAACTACTCATTTTTTTCTTCTTTAGAAGCTTTTTGTATTCTGTTAAAGTATAATAATATTGCTCTCGTAAGTTTGCATTTAAAGGATCTCTGTGTTTTTGGTTTGAAATTTTCCTTAGCTTGTGTTTCTTAAAGCAACATTCTTTATCACACCTTTTTTTCGATAACGGTTTCATTTTTTTACGACTTTTTAGTATTTTAGTATTCTTATCCTCAAGCATCTTTTAGTTACTGAAATTAACATGTTTTCTACTTTTGCAAGCGAGGTGTACTGCTGATGTATTGCACGTTAGCGTTTACCAGTACAGTTCCTTAAGCTCAGGTTCATCGACAGTGAAATGAATTTTAAACCACGTAGCATCAACAAGGTAAATCATTATTGTTCAAAGGATTGCGTAACTTGGGAACGTAAAATGGATAAACCACCCGTCCATTACAAAAAATACAGTTACTGAGTTTACCTCCAAATTTTGGCCGCAGACGCTTGTCATAATTCTTCAGCAACATATTCAGGGTCGCTGTGGCATTTCTGGTTCTCGCTTCCTCTATTGCATGCCTAATTTGGTATGAGTAGAGACAGATAGTTAAAATAAAAGTCATGTCTAACACCATGAAAAAAATTAATTCAGCTCCCTCAAATTTTGTGCTAACAACAGAAAGCATGTACAGTTTTCGACCGTGTAAACTCGTTGCTTTTGAACACTTTTAAACTTTTTTTTTATAAACGCCAGGTCATAGAAACAAGCAATCCAGAACACAGGAACAGGCTTTCGCTTTTCACAGGTAGGTAAAATAAGGAATTCAAAGGAACTGCTTAAAAAAAAATTCGCCTCGAAATACAATATGATCGACAGGTACTGACTGGATGGATTGCAGGTGGAAATATGAAATCAATACTTTTATTAAACCTCCCTAAAACAGCTTTTCAGGAAACACTACGAATGACAAAATTTGGGGAAAACTGTTTGCATTCCCGTATATACACAGAGCGGCATCCCTCAGTTTTACTATTGAGGTTAGGTGCACTGGATATCTGGATGAGCTCACGATCAATGGGTTAACGTGAAGGTTTTTTGGTTCTGACGGACCTTATATTGATTGCTTCAATATGCAGTCGTTTCGTAATAAAGTGAAGACGTTTACGTGCGCTGGAAAGAAAGCGGCAATATTCGAGTCTGCTCCGATATTTGCTCAAAGTGAATAGGAGGGTTAATAAGAAACTGCCGCATGGACGGGAGAAAGTATAATTAGGCTAGATTGTTTCACACAATCAGCAGCCAGTTTAACAACGAAATAACGTAAATCTGTTAAGCCAATTGCAACCATAGCTGTATCGATCAATGCATCTGTCTAGCTGCTTTTACACGACTTGCGATAAAAATACCAAGACTGTACACTTACTCTGTAATATCTTGATCCGTTTGCTTTGCTAAGCTAGGAGCTATACAGAAGAAGGAAAACGCCAGGACAATAGCTCGGAGTATCATCTGGGAGTTGTCACTGCAACCGAACCTACAAAACGAAAAATAAAACCGGTATAGCATGGTAATTAAATATCAAGAGATTGTTCATCAAAAATGAATAGTGTTATCTCTGCTTTTATGTGGTTTCATTAGCATCAGTATTAATTTTCTTGAGAACTCTTGTCATAGGACGAAGTTAAGGGGAGGATTTAAACGGCACACAGCAAATGTGTTTCATGTATTTCATATTTCATATTCTTAAAAAGTTGCATTGTCAATTCAGTTTAGTTTGATCAAAATTAATATGTTTCTTTGCTGATAAAATATTCATATTATCTCGTCTCACTTTTACCCTTCTCATCGCGTTCGTTTTCTGAAGGGTGATTAACAACTTCGACAATTCACCAATTTACATTCACTGTTCTGGCGTAAATATACATGCATGGCTTCACGTGTGTTGTCTGAACTAAGTTTATAAGTTTATCAAATATTACAAGTATTTGATGCCGGGTATCTTCAGGTGGGGCATGATGAAAAACCTCGCCATAAGCCACAAACTGAGGCCGCCCCTTGAAATTCTTATAGGATCATTTTTGTTGATAACATAATCCAATTTTGTAGGCCCAAATATGAATATTCTTTAATTAAAGATTAATTCAGTAAAAGGAATTTCAATTTTTTTTCTTTTTCTTTTAGTGACATGGTAAAAGCCGACCTGGAGAAACAAAATCTTAGAAAGAGATTTGTATGAGTCAGGGTAAAATGCAACCTAGACGATTCATGAAGTTCGGAAGCAATAAAGGATTAACGACTTTTAGCTGTTGCATTGCTAAACAGCATAAACGGTAGACTAAACAGTGCGAAACAAATACCGCATGATAAATGTCTGAAAGGCATACACAAAAACTGCGGAGACATGAAATAATAGATTTGGAAGCATCTTCCCAGAGCATTAATATTTTTAGTCTTACTTCCCCTTTGTAGAGTATTTCTTTGCTTTATTTCTTACTGCCAAGTTAAGGTTTAAGTCATATATTTGCCTATTGTATGTAGTTCCTTCGCAAGATCAAGAAAGAAAAATGCATACATGTGGTAAAGATTATTTTAGAAGTTTCATAATAAATATCAGATTTTTGTAGACGAAGTCAGACAGCTTTGATATATTTATGGAATATCAGACTCGCCGTGAAGTCAGCTTTTTCAACAAATACTTATCTCCTTTACAAAATCAATGCTAATATGGAATCCTATACACAATCACGTTTTCATGCACATCAAAAAAATTTTAATTATCTTTGTTTTCCTTATAACGGCAGCCAACTCTGAAAAATGAGATAATTATCTCAAGGTGGGAAATATGGAACCTCAGGTAAGGCTCATGTCAATAAATTGAACTTTTATCCTACATGTTGGTTCACCTGCATTTGCACATACCAGTGTTTAGGACCTACGGGGGACGCGCTTTTTCATTTTGTGCCCCAGCACTGTGGAACAGCCTCCCACATGATGCCAGAATTGCCCCTTCGGTGGATACGTTTATTTAATAATGATTTTTAGTACTTTGTCATCCATTGTAATTTAATATACTTTCCTTATATTGTTTTCGTTATCGTGTTATTTTACTTGTAAATTTTTATTCTGTAAGAGCATTGAGATTTTTTAATGTAATCCGCTAGAAATAAATTATTATTATTATTATTATTATTATTCATAGAACTTTAAGCCACAACTACTGAATTTAGTGACTTCCTTAACTGCAGCCCAAAACAGTTTCCAGAGGTTAGATTTTGATGGGTCGTTATAGCCACTCTTAAACACTTGATGCTACAATCATTGTTATAAAAAATTCCCAAACATTGGTGAGCATCGTTATCATTTCTGTGACGCAATAGGTATGCCGGTATGACCAGTTAAAAATACCCTTAATCGCAGCTCTAGGGCTTATAATTCAAAAAACTGCACGGTGAATTTTTTTTATATTATCAGATTTTGATAAGCATGATAAGATGCAACTTTTAAGTTTTTAAGTTTCAAAAACAAATCTCTGAATAGGGTTGAGAGCCACCTTAAGTTTTCAAATTTTTTTAGCAAGGTGACCCCTATGTACATAATTTTTTTAAACTTTTCCAAAAATTACGTCTTATATTTGAGAGTTCTTTAGCCTGGTTCTCGTCATGTCCTTCATAGGAATTTAGGCTGAAAACATTGCATTGTCCAGTTACATCAATGATTTTGTCTCTGGGGACACCTGCATTCTTTAGCTTTTGTAAACATGTTTTTCTGCTCGAATGGTTGGTAATTTTTATTGGCGGCTGTTAAACCAGACTTTACAGCCATGTCCTTCATTATTTGCCCAATTTTGTATTCACCCATTCGCTGTCTGCTAACCCAAACCTGGCCCTTTGGTTTTTAAATAGTTGTCAAGTAGAACGGCCCACAGCATTTTTAGTTCAGGCGGACGTCTGGATAACATTTCTTCCAAAAGCATAACCGGACATTTTTCGCCCCCAGTCGCGAATATCTTGGGTTTTACAGCCCTTTGGGTCCTTCTTTATAGGTCACGTATTGTACATATTTTACAGCGCTATCAGGACTGGTTATGATTTTGAAATCTTCCACCATCATTACATAGTGCTCTTGTCTCCCACGAAGGCCAAAGTGTTCAGTGAAGTTTTCAAGTTTACATTGACTAGAGCTTGGGCAGAATGTTTACCAAGACCTGAACTCCAGAGGGATTCTTCGTCTGCTTCACCTATATATAAAGTATGGGGAGCATTTTTTCGCTTTCCGTAACCCTGCACTCGTAATTCTCTTGCTTTCGTTTCAAGTTGTTTTCTCGAATTTTCAAATTCATGATCTCGCAAAATACTGTAGTTTCTGTCACAGTTTTTTAAATGAAGGTTCGTATTCGTGACCATCCTTTTTTCGAATCTCAGCGAAAAGACGGCAAAGAATACTGAGCATCTAGTTCATTATAAGGGATATCTTCCAACCTTCTCGCTTCGTTGTGCTGCACTTTCCACTCGTTGAAAACATTCAACCATGTTTTTGTCTCTTGGAGGTGTTCTGATTTTGGGTTTTGCCTCTCAGGTTGGCAAGCTCCTCTTCTGGCAACGTAGGAAATCTCTCATTTGCGGTTATATCACTGAAAAGGTCATGGGAAACGAAAACATTTGGCAAATCTCCGACACTTAACTCCGCCATTGACAACTACAAACGGCGGCAACAGTACTGACGCTATGCTTTGTTGACGCTACGCTTTGTGCTGATTGGCTAGTTTCTATTACCTATTGTATTTTCTGGGACTTGATTGGCTCAGACAAACTATCCTATATTTTCTAAATTGGACAGTTTTCTATTTTTAAAGGAAAATCCTATCTGAAACTATCTAAATTAACCAGATTAACTATCATTAATTAATTTCTATACCAGCTATATAATTAATTGTAATAATACTACTAATAATAATAATCATAATAATAATAATAATAATAATAATAATAATAATGAAATATATTGCAATCGTTCAGTTACGTATAACTTTCTAAGTTGGTGGCCTCAGTGTACAGAATCAGCACCAGTTGTAAAAAACCGGCATGATAAACCAAATCGGATATCAATATTTGATACGCTCACAAAGCTTGTTGTCATTGCAAGAACAGGTAGTTCCCATCGGAGGTTCAACCTCAAAGCACTTAAAATAAACAGGGGCAAATTTTATAAAGAAAAATGCAATATCAACTAGATACGATTTCCTCAGACTTTGTTAAGTCTCTTTCTTTTTTATGACGAAGTAAATGTGCTAGAAAAGAAAAGAAAAAAAAAATAAATGCTCAGAGGTGTTAATTTAAAAAGTTAGGAACCCTATCTGTCGGTTGATTGGTAGTCATCGATTTTAACTTGAGGATTCTTAAGTTCAGTGGCTTATTATTGAGCAATAGTTATGTCAATAAGTTATTACGCAGATAATGAAAAACGGACACAATTTAGTAAATTCAAATATGAATATACGAAAATGCTTTGGAAATTCAGGAGATTATCAGCAGAGAATTTTGATGAAAATTTGCTAAACACAACTCAGTAATATTCAACAGTAAATGTTACTCACTAAGGTGCGCTGCTACGATTGAAATATCCAGAAACTGAATTGGTATATGTATCTCATTTTGAACGTAGAAGTTATGTCACCTATTGTAATATATAAATATTGAACCCTTGTTCAGGTATCGCTCCTCGTTAAGAATGTTAACATCATTGAAAAAATATAAGTCTAACTATATCATGGGATTAAATCATAAATAAATTGCAAAACCACAGGATTTGACCAAATAACATATAAAACTCATTGCATGAGTACTTGAGCTGATAATTCTCAATCTAACCGAAGAGCACTTACCACTCCTTCACTGAATTCTTAATTCTATTGAGCCATTTGCATTGATGAATATCCTTCAATAGGGAGAAACTCGGTAAGGACGTATTAACGAAGGCAATGATAATAAAAAATCCTCATTAAGTGTAATTTCACGTGTACTTATTTTTAAACCTTGACTTGCTAGGAATCCACCGATTTGTTCTTAGGCAATGTTTGTTTCAAGTTGTTGTGTTAATTTTCTGGTTTCATGGTTAACCTGTCATTGATTAATTAAAAATATGATTTTGTTGATTGGTTTCTCTTTGTTATTAGTGTTCGCGGTGTTTTTAACACTGGGATGTTTGTTAACAAACAACAGACTTTTTTGAAGTAAATCACATCCACAAAAACGAGCATTAAAGTCGATAACACTTGTAAATTGATCGATAAGTACGATAAGATCACTGTAAGGACAGTTCCCTAAGTTTCTTATCTGGATGCACACCAATCAGTAGTTTGTTTAGTACAAGCTCGGAATTCGGACCAAGTCAGAATTACAATGTAACGTACGCTGAATACGATCTATGGCCTTTTTTTAGAAAGCTAGAAATTGGGATAAAAAATGAATAAGAGAACTTATTTCGAGAAATTAAAGGAAACCTTGCATTAACTAGATTGCACACCTGGTCATGTGACCAAACATTTATTTTTTCGTTTTTTTTTTGTGTTAAAAGTCATTATTCTTTATTCGCAGAATTAAATTCTTGTTTATTCTTTGACAATATGAATCATTCCTAACCAGAGAATGTGCTGGATAATAACAAGGATTATTAAAAAAAGAGAGTTTTTATCAAGATATTTCAAAAAATATTTACATATTGCAGAATTGTTCCCCTTCAATTCAATCACATCTTTGCATGGATGCTGTACTGAAATGAAACTGCGCAAAACAATGTGTAGAAAAAAAAGGAAACTGATCAAATACGACTTCATTGATCCTTGTGTTCAATCTCTGCTTGCTGAGAAAAGAAAAGCATTTCCCTTTAATTAATACAAAAGGATATTGACAAGCAAAGTTTACATGTTTGCACAGGTTCAGTCGAAAATTTGGGCGCATCACTACTTTTTGTCACACTATCCAAGCTAGTGAAATGGCTTGCTTTGTGTCCCTTATCTTGGTGATTTTTATCATTCCTCGTTCCACCTTTCAGTTCCCAGAGGAAGGTAAGCGCATTCATCCGATCCCTTTCGTTCTTTATTGTGGAGGACAGGCCTTTAAGTAAAGCAGCGCCCTTTGGAGGCACCTTTCAATTTCAATTCACTAGATGTGATTGAGTTTTTCACCCTCAACTTGCGTTTTAGGAGCAGGAGTACACTAGTTAAGTCTTTGACCACTCGAACCCAACCATTTTGGTCAAGGTTTGATTCAATTCCGGCTTGCAGCCATATCCCCAGTGTTGCTTGCATTCATTTTTCCTCGTCTTATTCTGTTCCTCCCCTCTACTCGGATTTTCCTCCATCCTAAGAAACCAACACGTATTCTCTATTCAAAGTTGATCAGAGAATAGAAGATAAAATTTAGTGGCTGAACTCTCTAGACAAAGTTTATGTTAAGTTCAGTGGGCAGTTTCCACTGTGGTTCTGTAAGGGACTGTTCCTCAGCTTGTTTCAATATTTTTTTCCTCCCGCAAAACCATAGTTCATGAGGTAATTTGCGGGTGTCCCCTTGACAGAAATGATTTGTCAATCAGAATTAATTGTGGAAGCATGTTTTGGAGTAAGGTGGCTTGGACTTGGGATATTGGGAACATTCGCGTCATTTAGTAGTTCTTTACAATTTTGTAATTTTGAACATGGTATTTGAGTTTGAATTTGTAATTTTGTAGTTGATTTTTCTTAGTTTCAGCTCTCGTAGTTTGTAAATAAAAGACAATTGCCCGATACAAGGCATAGCGGCACAAACAGACTTCCAACTTTACTCCGATCCTAACATCAAGACTATCAAAATTCATTTTTCTAGAGAATGGCGAGGAATCACTTCATGAAGGAGACATCAAACTCTCTTTTAATCAACAAATTGCCCTTGAGCTGTTTGGAGATCCAACCCGTCCTGTCCTGGGCGCTAGAGGAATAACAAATAACCAGAAGTTAAAGTGGAACCCGCCCGTGGTTCCATACAGCATATCACGTGAACTAGGTACACCGATCCTCTAACCAGTCACAGTCAGTCTTTGATATTGAGTTTCAGATAGTGTCCAGTACTCCGTGGGAAAAAAAGATGGCGAATGCTCATTAAACTATGATACCATGCAAACCTCACAGCCCATAACTGGGTACAAGTAAAGCCATGTTTTTGTAATATATTTGCATGTGAGCTAGGAGTGTCGAATTTAGAACTTTTTTGTTCACTTAAGCGGCCGTTGTTAAGTGTTCGTGCGCTAAGAGTTATGGGGAAATGTACCAGTTGCCATCTTTTTTGTTTGTATTTCGATAACGGTTGCAGATAATTTAGAACATAAGTAGCTTCTAGTTCTTGACCCTTCTGCTTTTTGTCCTTTCACACGAAGAGTTAATTTGAATTGAAGAAAGAATGACATTCCTCAGTTTTCAAATTCAGATGTGAAGATTTAGTTGCATAAATATATAATTTGAAATAATCCTCTTATCTTCTTATAACCAGTCTCATTATAGTGATATGGGGAAAATTAGAAGTTAGACGCAAAGAAAACGACATGCTGGTCCATCATTTAGTTAAAACATTATAAAAAGTTGATTTTGTGTAGCTGTTGTTTGCTTCTCAGACAATCAAATAACATTAAGGCACCTCGTGTTTTTCGGACTGCTCGAAATGGTTTATGATGCAAGGCTTTGTTTTTGTGATAAATGTTGCCATAAATCACTATCCCTTGCAACTGATCGTGATTGTAAAGTTGGCTAAGGAGGAGTCATTTCGAAATTGTTGTTGTGTCATTGACAGAAAAATCATTTTCTTATTTACAGGTTAACGTTTATAAGCGGAGTTCTTCTGTTGATGTTTGTTTGTTTGTTTGTTTGTTTTGCTTAGTTACAGTGACACATAGCTGACAGTCACAGTCGTAATTGTTGTTTCAGATGAGAATCCCACAGCCAAAGCTGTTATTCTCAGCGCCATGAAGGAATGGGAACAGAGTTCTTGCTTGAAGTTTGTGAGACGAACGAGCGAGAAAAACTACATTGAATTTTTCAAAGGAAGCGGGTAAGAGATCAAGGCGGGGGTTTAAAGTGCCTATGAAGTAAAAATAATTTTGCTTAATTTGCTTGTTTATATCTTAATTAACACAAATACCCAGGTTTAAGAGATTAAAAGCGCTTTTTTCGAGTGTTTTTTTGAGCCTCGAAGTTTGGATTGGTTCCTTTTCGCGCTCGGCCAAACGCTCAGATTACACCGAAAATGACGTACTTGGTGCTTGTGAAGACACGAGGATCATGGCGGACAAGAGAACAAAGAGGGCTGGCGAAAACTTCTTCTCGGCTTCTGAATCAAACAAAGGCAATTGCACAAACAAAACTGCAACAGCGGTAATTTCAATGTACTGATTCTATTCGGCGTAGCTTTGCGGAGTAAATGGTAGCGATATTTTTCACTTTCATCGTAAAGCTGTTCGTTCGGAAGAAATCGCAAGAAGGAAGCCGGAAATGTGTTCCATCGGCAATTCAAGGATTGCTGTTCTCAACGCAAGCTCGTCCTTGCCACAAATGAAAACGGTCATGGAATGAAGAGGAAATAAATTAAATAGATTACTGTTTTCAGCCCAGGCTCATCCTCCACTAATGATTCATTTTTTTTTAATTTCTATCTCAAATTTATCGCCGTGTCCCAGATTTAATTTGACTCAGTAGGGTACAGTGAGATTCGTAGGTAAAATATCCTCGGCGTCGCCGTAGTCAGACATGTCCAGGATTGAACGCTAATGAGATTCAAATTCCTTATGATAAGCATCACAGAGTGTCCTCATTGGTAAAAAGACACCAAAACACACACAAGGTAGCTAGGAATTCAGAGACGGTAAGGAACTGTTATACAAAGTTTTTTCTTTGACATGATACTTAAAGTAAATAAAATACTAAGTAGCTTGTTTTCAAAGGAGAAAAGTGTTCGGGCATATTCAAACAAAAAATGAAGTCATTATTAATACATCGCATTGCACATTTATCTTATCTTTCACTTTATGATGTTGTGCGATAGGTTTGAAATCAGACCTAATTAAATCAGATTCTTAATCAATGCCTCGCTTTAGCACAATCTTCGAAATTTTTTTTCTCGTTATTGATTTTACTCAGGTGCTGGTCGTATGTTGGACGTCAAGGTGGAAGGCAACAGATTTCACTGGCCAGCGGCTGCTGGCACCAAGGAACTGTTGTTCACGAGATTGGTTTGTATTTTGAGACTATTTATAGTGTAAAATTGCGTTTTCGATTCTCTAAAATCTTCCAATGGGAGTTAAACAAGTACTTTTTTAAAGTTAAAACAGCAAACTCCAATTAGGTTGTTCTCAGCTTTCAACACCTCAGGAACGATCTTTCCAGATTAAAAAATAAAAGAATCAAACAATGATAATCAATTAAAACGAGTGAATAGTCTGTTAAGTTGCAACTTCTTAATAACTCTTAACTAACTCTTAATATAAGAAAGAAAGTGAATCAATAGCAATGAGGTAATTTGAACGAGAGATTACCCGTCATTTTTGAATCGCATATGTACTGTAAACTGCGACTTAAAAGCCCTAGGCCTATATACAACTTCGTAAGAACTTTTAGATGGGCTAGTAAGCGGAGGGGCGTAGAACCGAACTATAACCGAACTACAACATCCGTTCCGAAACGAGTTATAGCTGCTCATAGTGTTGATCTAAAGTGGGTTTGCATTTACTGATGATTAAGCTTAAACATCATAACAAAAGAAATTCTTAAGCGTGGGGGCTTATATCCAAAGGGCTTATCATGTAGCCGAATGTATTTTGGGGTTTCCAGGTTGATGGTCCTATAACGGGGGTAGCTTTTAAGTGAAAATGTACTTTATACTAACAGATAGTGTGACATGATTTTTGCTCTAAGACTGGACATCAAAAATCCCTCATTGTGTGTCACTATTTACTGCTATAGGACACGCTATGGGATTCTGGCATGAACAGAGTCGACCTGACAGAGATGAACACGTGGAAATTATTTGGAAAAATATACCAGAAGGTAGGAATTAAATTTGAGGTTAATACCTGATATAACGCGCCATGAGTATATCTTAAGGTGGCTCGAGACAGTTTCCAGAACTTTCCGATTTTGACAGGTCATTTTAACCACTCTATATCAGTTGATGCCAAAATCATGGTATCAAAAAACTGCCCAGCCTTTGGTGAACATGTTTTTGTCGATTTTATGGCATAATAGGTTGCCAGAGCAAGAATATGACCTGAAAAAGATTTCGTAAGGGAAGGTCAGCCGCTCGAGCCGCAACTAAAACTGCGGATACTTTAGGAAAAGCAATTTACAACAATCTGTATACATGTGGCATTTTCTTAGACTTTTCGAAAGTGTTTGATGTGGTGCCACGGCATTCTTCTACAAATATTAGAATCATACGGAATAAGAGGATTACAGCTGGTCTGGTTTGAAAGTTATCTTACGAACAGGAAACAATACGTCGCCTTGGTTGATACTGAAGTCGTCCATGCTATCAAACCAACCATGGTCTGCAGTGTTCCTCAAGGAAGTTCGTTGGGTCCTTTCCTATATTTTTGACATGGTCCTTTTATTAAGATATTTACAGACGAGGGTAACTTGTTTGCTTCTGCTAAATATTTAAAGTCATCAGGATTGCAAATGAATTCAGCACCAAACAAGGTTAAGGAATGGTGTGACATAAAAAAGCTTTCGATAAATCTAAAGAAGACCAATTACATGATAGTAAAATCTCAAAGGAAAAGAATATAAATGTAAATACAAATCAATATAACTAACCGTGATGGATCATGTTACCCGCTAGAACAAAAGGACCACATAAATAATTGGGAGTAATGATCGATAGTTCTTTAACACTGATGAAAATACCACATCTCCTATGTGTGTGCGAAGCTTTCACGGAATATAGGAGTTATCTCTAAGTTAAAGCACTATCTACCTCTTAAACATCTTACGCAGATCTATTATCATTTTATCGATCCTTATATTTCGTACGCTATTGTAGCCTGAGGCAGCACTAGCAAAACAAACAAAATATAAACTATTTAAGCATAATCATGCTATTAGGTTTATATTCTTTGCACCTCTATCTGGCAAAAATACCGATAGTGCTCTACCGTTACTTGATATTATGGAAATCTTAACGGTATGCAATATATATCGCCTTCATGTTCTCAAATTTGTACATGCATTTACCAATGCTATTTCACCATTTTCACTGTATGCTAGCAACGTACATAGATATAACACCAAGCCGGGGCCAATCTAGCCTGCGAACGCAGACGTATTTTCGGCTCTCGCTTGTCTTCACTGACCGACCAAGATCCGAGCTCTATAATTAAATATAGTGTATTTGTTATTTGGGAGATTTTAACGCAGCTTGACGATGTTCATTTCCAGACCCAGGCTCACAATATAGACCCTATTCAGAAATGTCCTCCAATTTAAGTCTTTTGTATGCATTTAAATTAGCCTGACTAACCTCGTTTGAGAGTAAAAATTCATTTGAAATATCAATTCAAAAACGAGGTTATTTGGGCTAATTTTAACCCTTTCACTGCTGAATTTTCCCAAGAAAACGCGTTTTTTTAACCTTTTTAACAATTTTTTTTGTGTTACGATGCTAGTTTTGGCCAAAATTTGCTATTAAAGCACTTTTTGACATTGCAGCAACATTTTGAT
>OMLO01002764.1_pt1 | contig 14312 bp, 11 predicted proteins | sample 1674811 | NCBI WGS metagenome assembly OMLO01 (sample SAMN06265003, study PRJEB25207) | coral metagenome | isolation source: Coral host | place: Mexico:La Bocana,Puerto Morelos, Mexico | collected 2008-11-13
TGGACCCAGATGTTTTTCTTTCCTTTTTGCTACTGAAATGAAAAAACTTGTTGTGGTGGTCAGTCACATCTCACTCCATGACTCATTTGTGGCACTTCAAGGGTCAATGTTACCACTTCTCAGCTAAAATTTGATTGGAAAATAAATAAAAATAACCCTCTGAAATCTGTGTAGAAAAATATCATTAAATATTAATCAAAGTATAAGATTTAGTTGCAAATACAATTCAGGTGTAAACCAGGAGTTAGTTCACTGAAATTTTTCAAGCAATGTTAAGGTACACAAGTTACTTGTGGTGGTTTCTTGTGACAGCAATCAATTGGTTAACCATGCTGCTGTCAATGGAGCCCAACTTTTTGATTGTGTTTAAAATGCTTAATGTTACTTGTAAGCACTACCAATACTTGCTTCTGCCACTCTCTCGGGTCTGGCTGTTTCCAAAAAGATGAAACCTTGTTGATCACAAAGGTTCAATCTGGAAGCAATAAACATTTATAGATATAGATATCTCTAAATTTAAACACTCTACAATTTTCTTGGGTTTTTCCACAGATATGGTTTTGAATTCCTTGAACACACTTACCTATATCATGTGACAAGGCGAGATGTGAAGCATAATTTTTCAGTGTATTTCTATATGATGTACCTAGTAGAAGGCTCTAGATGGGCATCAGCCCTTGGTCTAGCATCTTTTGTTCCTCAACTTATTCTGACGGTCACATTTGGTGTGGCGTACTATCGTGATCTTCCCTTTTGCAGCTTTGTGCAAACATTTGCCTTTGTCACCTTCAACAAAGTATGCACATCACAGGTAATGAAACAAATTTGAATCCTTTACGTCTCAAGCTAAGAATATTAACTTTACTTATTGGTTATCATTAATTCCTTTAAATGTTACATCTGACAATTCAATTCTGCATCATGTTGAATCTCATTTGCTTATTTGACAATGTTCCAGAAAAGATCCATACCTCCCCCATAGCAGGGATTTTCCCAAGACCTCACCCCACTCCTCTAGAAATACCAATTAAGCTTGATACATGTACATCTCTTTAAATGTTTAGGTCTCAGAGAACCTCAATGTCAAAACAGTGTCAATATAGCAAGCCCCCCTTTCCCCTGCCTCATTCACCTACACCTTTTGAAGAAAAACATAAGGCCTAAGGGCTGAGAAGGTATCAGCTCAGACAATATCTTTAAGCCTAGCTTCACACAAGCTCCCGTTCCCTCCCCCACATCTTTTCAAGAAAAGCATGAGGCCCAAGGACTGGAAATACTTACAGAGTCTGTTGCACACCAAAATAAAATGCAACCATGAGTTTGCTGTTTTAAGATAGACATGCAAATGCTGCAGTTGCACATCAGATAGTGTTTTTAATATTTCAAGATCATAACTTCCATTATATTATTTTGTTTCCTTATTTAGTATTTCTTGTGGTATTTGTGTCTTCTACCCCTAATTGTCGATTCTGTAAACATATCATTGAAGAAAGTCATCGCCCTGACCACATCTTGGTTTACTAGCCAGGTAAGATGCTTGTTATGAGGGGAAAGTTTTAACGCACAATAAAATTTCAAGTGGAGGGATGCAATCCAAGAAATAATAGGAAATAGAATAAGAGGTGTTGAGCAAACCTTGTTAGTAAAACTCTGTCAATGCATAATTCGCAATTTTCATCAGAAACTCTAATAAATCAAGTTAACATTCCAGAAATACATGTGTCTAGCCATCTTGGCTTAATGGGTCTCACGGTAAACCTCTACTGTTGCTTTCTTGTTCTAATCCAGTATGTTAAGCACCTTCTCAAGGCTTCTCAGCAGTTTATTTTGCTTTCTGTTTTTTTTTTTTCATTTAGGCTTTATGGCTCACTGCTGCATATTATTTGGAGTTTGAAGGCATGAACACATTTGTATTTGTATGGCTTGCTGGTGTTGTTTTCTTTATTGTCAACATAGTGATTTTAAATCAGCTTGTTCAGCATTACCAGAGGAAACCATTGGTGAACAAATCAGAATGAAATAAAGAGATTATTTACATGTATTTACTACTAGTTACATTATTTGTGGTAATATCTGACCAGGAAGTAGTTTTCTCTGGAAGCAGTTTGCTACGGAAGTAGTTTGCTCCGGAAGCAGTTTATGTTTGCATAATTCCAAATTTTTTTACCACTCAAAACTGAAAAATCCGCGACGTAACGCCAGTAAAACACCAGTTTGTCTTCTACATGTAGAATGGACCAACCAAAGAACTCAATCCTTTCCCAGACCCGTTATAATCCCAATCTCGAGAGTCGAAAATACACAGCGCAATGAAAACCAATAACGAATCCGAGTTTTCTGAACATTGATGAATCCGGAAACTTTTACGAATCCGAAAATTCTCCTAAAGCGTCTGATTCCATATTGCCATGCGTCTGTTTAGAAATAGATTATAGATGACGTCAAAATGTGGTAAAATAAAAAAACAAAAACAGTGGCACACTAGCGATAGCCGAATGCATCATTAACATTGCTACCATATTTTCACGTCCTCTGTGATCTATTACTGAACAGACGCACGGCAACATGGAATCAGACTAGGTTTACACTAGAGAAGATAACCGTTTACACACGACTTAAACGCTGGGGATATGATGGAATGGTTGACAAGCTGTTGCCTCTACAACGAGAAACAAAATGCGCCAAAAAGAGGGCTAGCTTCTTTACCACTTGCATACCACGCTATTGTTGTCTTTCATGCCATGTACCAACAGCCATTTGTTGTGGTCATTGCCACAGTCATCGCGGTTTTCGATCGTCGTCATCTCTGATAACGTTTGCAGGACTTCAGCATTGTCTGCGTCGATAATTTTGGTTTTGGAATATGGAATTACCTATTATAAAAGTGACTGGCTGGACCTGGCACAGAATGAGGCAATCAGCCAGCAACCACAATTCATGAGGAAATCGTTTACACCACAAAACTCTGCGGATTCAAAAGTTTTCTGATTCAAAGTTTCCTCTTTCAATTTCGGATTTAAATCTCCGGAGACACGATCAAAGCAGAGAGTTTTTATTTCGGATTCGTCCACCTGTGTGTAAACGGCAAAATCAATCCGGTTCTGAAACGCTCGGGATTTGGAACGAATCCGGAACAATTTGTTCCAGTGTAAACCTAGTCTCAATTTTAAATCAAAGTCACCCAAATGTGCTGACGCTTATTTATCCTTTCATTTTGCTTTGATCTCTGTAACTTTTGTTATTTGTATAAGCGCGCTTTTTTTGCACGACGCGCGCGCCAGCAACATACTTCACGTACGTAAGCTCGAGTGTTTGCCTCTGATAAAAAAAGCACTGATGAAGTGGTCATCCCCGAAACGTTTGACTGTCTTAACAACATTTAATCACTCGACATTTCTCACCGTATATTTCACCATTTTCGATCATTTTATCTACTTAAGCCTTTTGCAAGTTCTTTGACATGGCGACCGTGTAGCTGTGCCCGCGCTCTTTCCGAACCTCCGCGCGCATGACGTCTACACTTTCGTCCATTATTGCGTGCGACCACTCACCAAGCTGTTTTCCATGGAAACCGCGAAAACAAAAACAGAACGACGAAAACTTGGAAAGGAAAACCGAGACGTTCACAAAACATGGAGGAGATTTCAGAAGACTTCTTGGACTCTCTGCATGGTAAGCGTTGCCCTTCTATACATTTGACCTCTTTCCCGCGTTAAACGTTAAACATTTGAAGACTTTTTTTTTTGTTCTTACTTTATTGTTTTTTTTTTTTTGATAAGGCATTCCAAATGAAGAGGTTTTTGAGAAGCTTTTGAGCGAACCAACGTTTGTGGACTACTTTAACGCGTTTCTCTCACTTCCGGTAATGTGTACTGTGTCAGGACACTCTAAAGATACCACAATAAAATGCGTATTCGTCTGAACGGCCAGAGATTAAGCTTCAACATTTGACAGTACTAATGTGTTTTACTTCAACGCTGCGAGCACTTGGCTCAGAAATGGGTTGCTATTGGCCGCGCATCATACGTTCTATAGTTGGTCAAAAGAACACTCCACATACTTCAGTAAACAAGATACAAAACCAAGCCCTGGTCATGTGGGTTTTCCAGGCTTTTGCACCAGTTTTTGTATTTGCGTCGAGCTCTTAATGGTGTGATTTTATCATCTGTAATGTAGGTCTGGCGTAACGGCGGTATCTCCCACCCTAGCTTAAGGCTACAAGTTTTTGCTTTAATTTTTTTTTTCATTCTATCAACAGGTGTTTGGCAAAAGATTATATTACAACCGAGCAGATGATAAATTCAATATTGACCCTCCCCCTCCACGAACATGTTATGTAAGTAATACCAGACCTATGTCTTTAGACCTATGTTAAAGTTGTTTTAGATGTCCCCAAATGTTGCCTTAAACTTGTTTAGAAAAATAATCCTTTTGCAAACGTCGATTTTATTAAGCAAGATAAGATGACAAAGCTGATTGCAAAGCTGACTCCCTCTGAATTCCATTTCCTCAGAAACTTTGAGTTAGACCACACCTTTTGTCCTTGAAAGAGCAAAAAAACCAGGTGATTGACTGATAAACAATTATTGAACTCGGTCATCGTAGAACATCGTGATTTGTTGGTATCTCGCAGATCGATTGTTTGCCTCAGCCTTCGGCCTTGATGTACACGTCACTGTTAATTATTCTTCTCTTCTTTTCACTTCTAGCATGTTTTGCATAATCGAGTGAAAAAGTGGGTGAGAAGAGAGAGGACGAGGTTCTTTTGGAAAACAGATCTTTTCCTTGAGTATAAGTTATGTGTGCAACTTCACAATCCAGCGGATCCTTCAAGTAAGCCTTGATTAATCTTGCACCGCGTAATTGGTCTAGGCAAGTCACGTGATGCAGCCAAAACTTGGGACCATAATTTCCCTTAAGTGATATTTCCCACGCACTGCTTGTAATACAGATGTGAGGGTTTTGAGAATTCTGTTGAAATATCAAAACAAATAGCTCACAAAAGCTCTCGTTATCTTGTAATTAGATAACTGGTAATTCATCCGCATGAGTGCTTCTATCAGATGTCTGCAATAATACTCTATACTCCGCAAACTCTTGACTATGCTCCAAAAACCTGGTATCTAAAACGAAGGCTGTTAGATGCGTCTGCTGTTTGCACGGATGATCGATTCCCTAAGTGTTCTTCTTTTATGTCCGATTTATTTTTGGCTTATGACGCATCGAAAGTCTTGTTTTCCTGTTTCATTTTATTTAGAATATCGATTAGTTTACTAAGCATAAGAGGCATGTTAATTGTCTCTTGAAATGCTAACACTGCAAAGGGACATTGCTACAAATCTTTAGCATCTGGAATAAGATGCTCAACACTCATTGACTGACCGTTAAAGTTTCAATCTCGTATGGACACTACCTTAACCGCGGACCGGTCTCACGTCAGGGATATTATAATTCCCTGTATCAGACTTAAAGGCTACACTGAAACAACAGATAACAACACACTTGTGTAGTTCTGTTGGCCATGTTTGCCAACTGACAACAGAGGTCAGTCAAATTTCCACCTCCCCTCCCATGTGGACGCCAGAAATTCCAAGATGGTCACGATGCAAGAAAGGCCAAACCCCAGAATGTGTAGAATCTAGATTTGCTCTGTTTTCGGTGAGCCGGAATATGTACCAAATACCTTTGGACAAGATGGCGCTATCTCGCGCGCTGGGGATTAATTTTTATCGCCCGGAAGAAAAACTTGTTCTTTATCCCATATCATGATAAGTCCTTTATTGATGAGGCTTGCCCAGTTAAGAGACCTGTCTATGGAACTTGACTCTATTTTGGTCTTTAAACAGGCAAAAAAGAATTATCCTCCTGTCCAGCCATCTTGACAGAAAATGCTTCGTCAGTAACCCATAAATAATTATTTTATTGACATTTAAGGTGTATCAGTGGACTTACAGGACGTCAGATCATTTCTAGGCACGCTTGAGGATTTGCGCAGATTTCAGACCTTCCTTCGTGGTACTGCGGGACACAAAATCCTGTTGTATTGGATAGATGCCGAACGATACCGTTGTGTAACCAAGAAAGAACACAGGAGATTCGCATACCGAGAAATTCAGGCGAAATACTTACACAGTGGATCTCCAAGGGAAATACCGGAAAGTCTAAAATGCGCGATTATATGCGACCCAACAACTTCCTTTGAGATCCCGAAGAACGTAACAGAGCGAATGCATCCCTCGGGCCTCTCCATATTCTCAACGAACATTTTCGTTCCCGCGCAGAAAATGGCTATACAACGTTTGAGCAGTTACTGGCTTCCCAAGTTCATTGAGCATAAGAAAATTTTCAGAAAAATCATCGAAGAAAAACGAGGTGTTCAATCAGAGTTCAGTACGGAAACCAGACGTTTCTCACCGGTTCCAGAGCAGGACAATCCAGTTTCCAAAATTAATTCTGAAGAAGAGATGGACAATCTCATGGAAGTTCAAAGCGTGTCTTCCACGGAGAGCGTGACTGAAGAAGAAATCCGCATGCAAAAACTCGAAGAATGGAAAAGGTGGTTCTGGGAAGGAACAGGCAGCAGGGCCGGAAGTGAAACAAAGATTGAGCCACCAGATGATATGCCGCTGGAACTACGGCAGCTAGGCGGGGTAAGTACTGGGAACTATTAATAGCGCGCGTGTTGACGTTACTGCTTCGTCAGTTTAAAAAGCTGTTTGATTAAACATGGTTTACCACTTATTCTTTATTTTCTTATCTTTTATTTATCTATTTGTTTAATTTTGTAATTCGGACCATAAAGATTGGTTCCTGACCATTAAATTGTTTAATTCGTCAAAATGTCTGGCGGACAATTTGGTTAAATGTTTTTGGTTAACGGCCTGAAAAACGCACATAGATACTAGAATTTTGAACGCGTCCCGGTTTATCAAGAAAAGACGAACTAATTTAGCAGCAGAGTTTATTTTATTGTAGTAAACACTACTGAACTAGCTTGTTCCGTCTGTGTTGAGAAAAAAACTACTAGCTCGTTGTTAAGGAAGTTGAACGTAGAAAATTTAACCCAAGGTGTGTGTTTGTGTCATCCGTTTTAACCTGGCACTTTAGGTAAGAGAAGTTGACACCACATCAGCGCCACCATCGAGCCCAGTTCACTCCGAGAAAGAGAACGATTCCTTGAATGCCATAATCGAGCGAGAAGAGGATGAATCTTTTTCAGACAACACAGATGCCGAAAGTCAGAAAAATACTGGAAAAAAATCTTTTGCCCACCTTACAAGACATTCTCTTGTCACACCAAAGGAAAGGTCCAGCTCTGAGCCCGCGCTGCCGACTTATGAGGCGGATTGGAGCAAAAACATTAGTTCAAGTAAGCCTCGCTCCTATGTATGCACCGGCATTCTATTCAATTCTCAATCGATAGAGGCCTTATTATACATATGCGACGGGGAGGAAAACGCCTATTAGAAAATGTATTTTAAAAGTCTCACTTCAGAATTGCGTGGTTATCCAGATCTTTTCAGTGTCTCGGCCGATATAAAATCTTGCCCCAGCTTAACTTGCTACGGGTGAGTTCAGTTCCAAATAGAAATACGAAAAATTTGCCGTAGCGGTTAATGTCTGATGTCTCAAAACAAATTGGCCATTTCAAGTTTTTGATTTGCTTGGGATGGCTAGGAAATGTACTGAAGGGTGTATAATGATGCTGATGATAATGGTGATGATGACGACGACGGCAGTGATTATGACGATGTCTTTATTTATTTGATAAAAATACATAGAAAGTTTTACGATTCATAAATGATTAAAATTATTAAAAATCAAGAGAAAATGGTCTCTTGTTAAAAATATAACTAAAAAGCGCTTTACAAAATTGCAAAGGGTAAAATGATAAAAAGGTAAAACTATATTGCTAATTCATACTTAAAACATAACTTATTGATAAAAACTTATATTTTATCAATAAAAATTTTTAAGACTTTCAGTGTTTATTTGAGGAAGCTGGCTGCTTCGAGCCTCTTCAAGGTTCTTACGCTTGTACTCTTTCGCTTCGTTCACTCTTGAGGCACGCCCAGATTCATTTTTCAGCTCCTGGAGCCTTTTGTTCAGAGGCGTTCACGTTACCGCCGCCGTTGTGTTTGGCGTACTCTATTCTGGCTGAGGAAGACTGAGTGACGAGCTTGTTATGCCACTAAATTGCAGGAAATTAGATATACTTGAACATATATCGATATTCAATTAAAGCGAAAATTTATGGTTTCTATTTTATTTTATATTAACAGCACTAACAACCAAATCAGAGGAAAGAGATTCATCAGAAGAAGCTGAGAACGTATTCGATAATATCAGCATCCAGTACGCGCAAATCCCGACATCAACACCGAGGAAACTTAAGACCCTGTACGAGGCATTAGCCTCAGACCAGAACTTTATTAGGGAAGACCAAGACGAGGAGCTTTATGGATCATCATCTGGGAGTCCCTCCCCAAGAAGCTCATTATCAGGTAGATAATAGAGTCTTAAGATTCAATTGCTCTTTTTATAATCCAATATTGAATTTCCTTCGGTTTATCTCGCAATACAAGCCCGAACCTTCAACGCATTGGACACTGCATTATTTTGGAATATGAAAAAAAATGCCCCTGTAAAATGGTTTTATCTGTTATATTTCCACATAGTAATGAGCTTACACGAAGTATGAGGCGACAGCATTAACAGCAAAGCCACCTGTCACGCTCTCCAACATAAGAGCAGTCCCTAGTACATCCGTGAGGGAACAAGTGCACTATTCGGCAAATCCTGGTTGAATCACATGACAAGCTTCTAATATCCCTTTTCCAATCCCCCCAAAATTCTGTCACGCCTCTATATTATATGTAATGGGTTGCCTAGCAACGTTGACGTTGCGTGACGGAAACCGTGCGCAGGCTCGGTTTATTTGAACTTGTTCAATTGGAAGCCTTTCTTTTGTTCTGTTTTGATTTTCAGCATCACCTCCGCCAACAGTTATTATGGCTTTGCGCCGAGCGTCCGCTTCTCGTGTGATCCCACTCGAAGACATTGGACAAGAAATAACATCAATGATTTGTGAGCCCCGTGCTGTATTTCCTAGCGAATTTTCTCAGAGGGAACAGTTTCTCCTCCCCGAAAGCAACAATGGTGAGCGACTATTTTCCAGATCCTCTCTTTAATTTTTTTTCTTTCATTTACTTGATTTGCTATAACATAGCAATACAATACAATACAATACAATACAATGTATAAATCACACAATATGTAAATACAATATACAAATCATACAAGACAAACGGAAACAATTAAACACAAAAACTTATCCCAATTACGTTTATTCCAACAGCATGATGATATTGCTTGAAGACAGTTTTACATTTTATAGTGTCACAAATATTTTAGTTCATAACTTGCTATCTACACGTGTGAGTGTTTGTATACCTGAAAACCAGGAGATACCCTGCTGGGACATTCCTTTACTTTTTTTTCTACTTAATTCTCTGATTTACACCCAAAATGTCGATCGAGTAACCTTTTCTAAACCATCCTGACCACAAAAGTGCTGTTGAACTGAATCGGGTGCAACTCTGAAATCACTTGGCCACTAAGTGATTTCAGAGTTGCACCCGTCGCATTGTTTGTTACCACTGGCTAGGATTTTCGAAAACTATTTTTCCCCTTTAGCCAACACACAACGATCCTCAAAAACCACTTCCACAATTCACGGGACGGCGATCAATGTGTACGCAGATCGGCAAGAAAACTATATCACAAAAGCTAATTTTTCCGGTTTTTGATTTCGTTCATGCAGACATGTCACTCAAAGCCGTAGCGATAGCGCTGACTTCAGATAAACTGGCCGGCGGTCCTTTCCGTGAACACTTAGAGAAAGCACAGGAACATATGGTGCTTAGAAACCTTCACTTCTGGGAAGATGCTCAGCGGTATCTCTCGCCCCCGGAGAATTTTAGCACTTACGGCAAATATCACTCGGCCAGGACACTTATTGCTACCTATATCGCCCCAGACTCCCCACGGGAAATGGCCATGAGCCCGAAGGTTAGAGCTGATTTAATGCGGCTTCTCCCTGAAGAACTTGGAGACCATTTGTTATCTACCGTGGTTAAGACGCTTATACAGGTAACGGTTAGAAACATGCGCAGAAATTCAACAATAATGATCTTTGTTTTTGGTAGAACAGAAGTAAAAAATATGAAATGAACCCATTGTGAAATATGGATGACTCGGGCAAGAACAGAAAACGATAACAGCATACGCAGAAAAATCAATTCTTTGTGCTGTTCAAAAGAGTAATTAATTTAAGCACGCTGCCTCCACACTCTACCACTATCAAAAAAAGATCAGCCTCGTCTAATTTCCAATTGATTTGATAGGGTATCATGAAGCTCTCCGCCTGAGAAATCTTTCAACTAAATTTATATGATCGATTAAAGAGGTAGTTAGTGGGAAATATCAGCAGTGGACAGCTTGTTTTTCTTTCTTTCCTTATAGCAGGAAATAGCTTTACCATGGTCTGAATTTGCTCGTTCTGATGAGGACCATTTTGTCAATTGTGTGGTAAGGTGTGGTTTTGCTTTTACGACACATTGGTATTTGGGGTGGATGCGATCTGAATTGTACTTTTTTTGTCTGTTGATTAGGCATGCCATGCATATAAACAAAACTGTTCTTCCTTAACATCCAATCCAATCTTAAGTCAAGGTGGAAAGACTCTATGTCATTTTAAGAATTTAGAACTCAGAAAGGAAAAAGATTAATTTTCTTATGTTCAAAACAATACCTGTAAATAGCTCTCTAAGTGTCAAAAACGTATTTTGTAACTATATTACCCCAAAAAATGTTTTGATGGGTGTATGAGAAGTCAGTCTCGACCATATCGCTAGTGATCTCGCGTGAGCAGTGGTCCAAGCAGGCAATCCAACTAGGTTACGCAAATCGTATAATTTATTCCAATATATTATTATTCAATCTAAAGAAAAGAACGAAATACATTTGAGAAACTGAACAGGATCCATCGGTACATAAACACACGAGTAAAACTATTAGCTAGAATTACAGCACAGAGAAGTTACTTCTTTGACGATGCCTAGAAGGATTGTTTCGCGGTGAACAGGTCAGCAACAGATAAAACTGGTCGGGCTATTACAGGAACGGGTCAGCGAGACAAGTCCGCAAAACATACACGTATCTTCGATTCTGAAATATCTGAGCTGAAAGCTTGCTTATTCACGTACGTGGCGTAATTACATAATTTAGTGTCAATCAAAATCAATCAGGAAATCAATTCATAATTGTCAAATATTGACGAAACAAGCAGAAAACGTTCTTGCACTCTTTCCTACTAAATCCAGCGCATTAACATGGCAAGAAAACAGTTCTGAAGGACTTGCTTTTTTGTGTCTGTTTGTGTTTATTGCTTTATATTTTTAACAACAGGGAATTCGTAGGAAGAGCGAGAACACAAGAGAGGAAAGGAAGGCTGATAACACGACTGAAGGAGCTGATTCTGTTCCTACGTTGCAGGCGTTTAAATTGGCTGCAGGACTTGGTCTGTTTGGTTAGAGTAAACTGCAATTGCTCTTTTCCAATTTAAGGAGGCATTGTTTTCGTATTTGGCTTTATTTCTGTGGCTCAAACATCCCAAGTGCTACAGGTTTTGTCCCGGTCATAAGGCGGGTTGCTTCGTGTCGTGCGGAACGCCAAGAGTGGCGAAACATGAAAAGCCGCGGGTTTTCAGAGGGAAAGGTTGAAAATGTATCAAATCAAAGCCAACTCTGCGGAGGCGTCACTTAAACGAACAGTGCCCTGCAACTGTCCAGCAACTGTTCAGCAATGTACTGTTCGCGTTCACGCTTGCACACTTGCACGCTTGCACTGAATTCTATTAAGCTCAGTGCAGATGTTCAGAATCCGTGTTCACTTGTCGTCAGTTACTGTTACTGTTACATTCCTGTTTCAAGAAATACCCAAGACTGGAATGTGATCTAGTTTACTGCATTTCTCATTGGACTTGTTTTGGAAGTGGCATGGCACGTTTTCTCTTTCTATTAAGCGCGCCCGTCCCTGCTGTTGATTTTTTTTTAAGAAGCATCCCTATTTTAATAAGCTTGCAGTAAGCCAGCCCATTGCGAAAATAACACAACTTTTTTATGTTTTCAGGATTTTCTTTCGGTCAAGACGACGAGGATAAAGATGAAGAACGCGAGGCGTTGGAGGAAAAGATTGAGATTCCGAGGTTGAAAGATGAAGAACCAGAAGTGTTGGAGAGGCGAGGCTCCCACTATTACGGTTACGCGACTAAACAAGACCAAGACTCGTTTGGTGGGAATAAGGCGAACACAGAAGCAAAAATTAGGCCGCCAAAACCAAAGTGAGCCACCCTGTTCCAAGTTCTCGATCGGTGACGACGGTCAGAAATTCCGGCTAGCGAAGAGAAAAACAGCGTCACCAGGCCCTTTTCTTTTCTGTTCTTTCCCCGCTCGTTTTTCTTTCGCCAGCCCGCGTATTCATTCGTCCTCAATGGCCGTGCGTAAGGTGAACCGACAAACGTGACTCTGAGGATTGAAGGAAAATAATTCATCATCTCGAATCCAGATCTCCCAAGGCCAAACAGAGTGAGATCTGGCTACGAGCTTAGGCTACTCACATCTCTCGTCTGTAAACTAAATGTTCCTCGAACAAGTTGAAGATATTCAGTGAAATGTTGAGAGAGAGAGCAGCTTGTGTATCATGATCAGTTAACAGCGCGTTTTTTGCACAATGAGACAAGTCTGCTTGACTTTTTTACCTTAACATCATAGCCTTGTGCATACTTAATTCACCATAACTCTTCTTTTATACTTTCAGTGTTAAAGTAATTTTTAATAAAACAAGACCAGTTTTTTCAGGTGACTTCATCATACCGCTAGGTACCTCCATGAAAGTTTGAACAGTATAAAACCTGAGTGTTTTTTGTTCATCTCCAGACGATAGATATTTCTGTTTCTTGTCGTTAGTTATCACATCTAAACTTCAAATTGGCAGAACGTCGGGTAAAATCCCGGCCACAAAAACAAGCAAGAGTGATTTCCGAGCACTATAAATATCACTTTGAACCAAACTGACATTGACTGAAAACCTTTCATCTCGACGTTTTTCAAGCTTGCTTGAACGCAATCCATTTTGATTAATTTTTTCCAGTTTTGCTTATCTATATGCCCTTATTTAGCTTTTATGTGTTTCAGTAGAGTTTTTCTACAGTTTCCATCCGTTTTTTTTAACAATATTACAGTTTGTTCTATAGCCTGTTCATTAGCTCTGAAACTGCTCAAAATTGCGTGACCTATCCCTTTTAATGTACCGCGTTTTTTCTCCCAGATGCTTTAACGATGTCCTGCACGATGCGTTTCAGCTGCTGTGGTTCAAGCGTTTCCTATCCGAGAAGAACTTTGAAGCTCCTTTGCTGTTCTGGCAGGCTGTTGAGAGCATGAAGACTACCTGCAAGGATGGAAAAGCCCGGCAAGCCAGGGCTATGATTATCACCAGAAAGTATTTCATCAACATTCCTTCACCAGCAGGTGACTGTTTAGTCTCTTTAAAGGAAGAACAGTTTATGATGCGTTATTTTTTTTCTTTGTAGGAATTACGTGCCGGGTGTGAGGCGCGGTGGCCTCATGGTTAGTGCGCTCAACTGCGGATCGAGCGGTCCGGGTTCGAGACCAAGCCGGAGACATTGCGTTGTGTTCATGGGCAAGACTCTTCACTCCCCACCCAGGTGTATAAATTTAATGCTGGGGGTAACCCTGGGATGGACTAGCATCCCTTCCAGGGGGGAGTAGAAAAATTCCTAGTCGCTTCATGCTGCAGAAACCGGGATAAGCTCCTGCTTGGTGAGCCACTTGGCTCATATGCAGGCTTTACCTTAACCTTTTACTACATTTTTTCAATAGTTGTATCGCCAGTGATAACAAAAATATCTTTGATCGTAATAAGGAGAAATTAGGTAATTTGACTTTCTGATAAAGAAAGTTAACTTCAATAGCATCTTGTATAATGAAAACAAGAGAAATTTGGAACGGAGCAGAGAAGAACTTTGCTATTATCTGTCGAACCACTGAAAACGCCAATACATTCGAGACGGCACTTGACGTCCTGTAAAATATTAACTTCCTAAAATATCTCAAACAAGAAAGAGCTGTTGATGATTTTATGAATTACATATAGAGCGGTTTGCATGTCGAAAAAAAATTGGCTTTGCATTTACTACGCTACACGATTGGCCTAAACAAAACTCGCGCCAC
>OMLO01002765.1_pt1 | contig 14311 bp, 6 predicted proteins | sample 1674811 | NCBI WGS metagenome assembly OMLO01 (sample SAMN06265003, study PRJEB25207) | coral metagenome | isolation source: Coral host | place: Mexico:La Bocana,Puerto Morelos, Mexico | collected 2008-11-13
CTCGAATTCTCCCAACCCCCCTCGTGTTTAGATGAGGCTATGTAAACACGCAAAAAAGTTCTCTATTGCTTAAATATTGCACTTGTGAAGTTTGGAGAGCACTCAAGAAGCAAGAGTTGCGGCTGCCCCTCGAGTAAATCCAACCAACTCGTGCGCTGATTTCCTGCTCTCCAAACTTCCCACGTGCATCACAGCTCAATGATTCACGCTAAAGCATGAATAGATTGTGTATCGATGAGCTAACAATAAATTACTAGCGGATGACAGGAATTCTAAATCATAAAAGCTACTCACATGTAATATGCATAGCCCGTGCTATGGTCAATACCAGGGCTCGATTGAGTTCCTCAGATTCAGCAGACAAAAGCTAGGAAAGAATATTCATTCACGACAATGTTAATAATTAGTATATCATAGAACTAGTAAAAATCAAAATAATATTTTCTCGTAACATAACGACCACAAAATGAGCTTCTTGGTGCATTTTTTTTTCTCTTGCGAGCAAGTGCTTGAAAAGTCCATCACTAAAACATAATTTTCTCCGTCTTTGTCTTTCATTAGCTCACCATTCCACTTAACAGAAAAAGTAAGTAAGTAACTTTGTGTCAGGCTAAAATGGCAGTAATAAAACAACTATATGAGGACACTTTTACTCAAAAGATTAAAATAACAAGATCTACTGAACATTGTATTTACAAAGCTAATCAAAGATATTTACAATATGAAAATATAAATAAGATAAAAATGCATACAATATATAAGATAAAAATACATAAAAACATAAACAGGAAGTGTAATTACTACCACAACTATCAGTAAAAATATCCAAGTAAAGTCAACAGAAAGCGTTCAGCATTTCGCCCAAACCTTCACACAAACCCGTTCAAATAATCTTTTGTACAGAGACTTGCTTGATCTAAAGAGGCACATTTTCAAAAGTAATTTGGCGATTTTCATTTGGGCTTCTAATTCATTTACCTTAAAATATTTCTTCTGATATATTACAGATATCTGAAGAAATCTAAGCGAGAATTGTTTTTTACTAATTCAAAGTTTGTGCAACTTTGAAACGCGATAAAACAAATCTGTGATATACAGTGTAGTTTTCATAGATATATACATACATATACAGTGTAGTTTTCTTAGATTCGCATTAGAACAAATATATCATATACAGAATATAATTTCCCACCTGAATCTTGAGTTGTTAGGCAGAATAAATTAACTAAGTGACAAATATGTAATCCCCACAAGACACTTCGACGTCAAGTAAGAAGATAGTTTCGCAAGTCAATGATCCTCTTAGAATTTGGTTTAGTGTGTGACAAGTGAGTGTGATTTACCTGTTTTGGTTCAGCATTAAAGCGAGTCAGTTGTGGCTGTACTTCAGAGCTTCCTAATCCTGTGATAAGTCTGAGAGCTGTGCTTTCAACACTGTTGGATGTTCAAGAATCACCATCATCAGAAAATGAAGTTTCTTGCACACTGGTTGTTACTGTTTCATACCTCTTGTCATAGTTAATAGAACGGAATGGTTATGAAGCCTGGCAAACTTCATAGCAGCAAACAAAGATGGCTAGATTTATGTTAAAAGCTCCACAGTCGCGCACAATCTTTTTTGTACGCTGAATTACGTTACCAAAACGTTTCTATAAGTTAGTTCCTAATCCGGAAGTAAATGCCTCCTTGGTGAGGTGAATTGTTAACCACCTTTATTAACCTCCTTTGGTTAATTATTAACCACCAGGACCCAATCTTCACTACATCCTCAGTTTTCCTCATTCACTTTAATTACCCTAATCCCCCATTCTTTTCTTCTCTTTCATGCATATATCTTAAAAATCTTAAACGAGAATAGGGCCAAAACGTATGGACACTGTATCATTTAACCGTACCCCTCTCGCCTGTCACCTTAACTGTCCCCTGTAATCGGTCAAAATTCTTGAAAGTGTTAATTACCACAAATGAAGCTGATTCTGGTTTGTATGTGGAACCGCAGCAAGCGAGTGTAGATGAGAGAGTAAGGTCACTCTGTAGTGAGGTTGAATATGATGCAGGCGGTAACTGAACATCTCTAACAACGTGTGGAGAATTCCCCAAGCATGACTCTTGAACACATTGGGAAGCAAGGAACCTGCAGAGAGTAGAATCAAACAATCTCATCACTTCATGTCTCATTTGCAATACAATATAGGCACCTATTTTGGATTACACTGTCATGCAAATGAGAAAGTCTAACTTGTTTGACAGAAGAAAATGAGATGTATGCATCGCAAAGTTCCTAAAGTTCAAATTTCTAGTTCTAGGGTTTTAAGTTTTAAACCTCCCTTTCACCATCATCCCTTAGAACAAAATCCTGCTTTCTACAGCATGAAGCCACCAAGACTATTGTAATTTCCCTTAGATTGGGTGCTAGTTGTCTGCCGCCGACAACCTCCTCGAGTAATTTCACACCTGGTCCAACACCGAAACTATGACCAAGACCTGACAAAGCTCAAATATTGGACTTCTTAATCCAGTGCAAATACATTAGCCACCACTGTGTCTTCAGTACAAAAGGAGAACCTTTAAATTACATGGAAAGAAACAATGTTTTATGACTTGTCTTACTAATAAATCCTTTGATTCCCAAAGACTCGATTTCCATGTAGACAAGCAGACGACTGTAAGTTTCCACCAGTGCTGGGGCCAGAGCAAAAGATGAAGGTGTGTTGCCTAACTTGATGATACGATTTACAATGCTGTGAATAAAACTGATCAGAAACTGACTTAAGACAGTGGCCAACCAGATCACTTACACAAATCACAAGATTCAGATATAAGAACTGAGGATGTACCATATTTAACTGAGTTTGATAACATAAAACATAACCACAAGAGGGTGGCCTTGGGAGCTTGTGCATTTTTTGTGCATTTTTTGTACAGTGACCTCACCATAAGACAAATTGATGTCTGGCAATGAGATACGTAACAACATGTAACAAAAAAAGTAGTAAATGTTTTTTAAAATAACTTTGTGCATGCCTGCTATCTCTACAAATAGATTTCAAAACTCGTCATTGGAAAGGACAGACCTTCTCTTAGATCATTCCGCCTAGACAAAGCTAGTAAAATCTACATGTAGGAAAGTTGAATAGTGCTACTCCATTAGGGAAAGACAAATAACCATCTGCCGAGACAAAAATAATGTGAACATAGCATTTTGGAGTTGCTCATTCAGAATTTGGCATTGGACAATTAGCCACTTAATCATCCCAACAAGCACTTGATCCCAGTCTCCAAGCTACAGAGCTAGAGTCCAATTTTTGGTTAACATTAGACAAACAAGCCACCCAAAGATAGTTATCACGCCAGGTAGAAATTTTTAGGGCTAAACTTTTTAACAAGAGCTTTAATAGACCATATTCACATTCTTGGTATAGGACTGGAACTAGCTTGAAACAAGTAATACCTCATTTTTGCATGAACAGTGAGTGAATCCAACAGGCTCATTGGACATGGTACTGTAGGCCCTGCAGCAAGTGTGTTTGATGGGCCAGGTAACTGTGTTGTGGCTTTGTTGTTTCCATAACACATTTCAACCAGCACAGCCATTGGTACAGTGAAACAATCGGGATTGGTGCTGTCTGTTGAAAGAATAGTTGTAACTACAGAGCATGCTCTAGTATCTTCCGAAGGAAAAAACAATAGCGACTGTACATTTTACTAAAATACCATGCGAGCCTAACACAGCCCATAAAGTACAAGGAAAGCCATATTTTTGGATTAATAGAAATGGTGCCAATGACATTGTGTATTCTACAATGTAGGTGTGAAGATATTGTATTTTTTCTGTGTATTTTTACGTGAATTGGTAAAGTTTGTGTGCACTTAGAATTATGGGTATATGTACCAATTGCCATATTTTTAACTATGAAGGATTGATAGTGGAGGCCCAACACCTGTGTACCCTAAAAATGAATCTCTGTACAGTAAGTGGTTGTGCTCAGGTTGATGATTGCTTTGAAAGACGTTCCAACTGAACCTGAACTAGTAATCCTCTCTTCATTAAGAAAAACATAATAATAAAGTAATAACCATTTTGTGATTGGTTGTTTGAAAGTTTGATTGACTATTTGATAACTCATGTCTTAAATACTTACAGGCATTACAAAGAAGAGGAATCTTGTAATTTGTCAAGGAGAATGAGTTAGCTGCTGCTGTTCTAGAAGACATCTGTATAAACCTGAATAGAAATCATTTTACAAATAAAATAATTAAACACCAAACAGGATCCATAAAATGCCAAAATATGTAGTCTTGTGGCTAAGGATTGTATTGTATTGAATCTGCTCTCAAGAAGACACTATTTCATTACAAATGTTTTTGAATGTTACTGACTACAATTAAGTTGAACTTACTCAATTTGATCCTTGAGTGTGTGAGGAACAGCAGGTCTCCAAGTCACATTCTCAGTCTGGGCCTTGAAAATGTGAATAAAAAATTGAAAGATTGGCTTTTCATTCAAATGAGACATACCCTCTGTTTCCTCTTCATGTTTTTGGGCATAACAAATCATTTAAAAGCTAGAAAATCATGCATTGTTCTCTTATAAGAACAAGCTCGTTCCAGTTATTTGGTTAATTGGAAAACAGCACAAAGAATCACATTTTGAGGAATGTTACAAAAAAAGGCATAAATTTTAAGTTGAAAGTTGAGTTTTACCTTCTTTGCTAAGTGAACCCAGATGCAGGCCATAGCTAATGAGTGAACTGAATCAGCAACAGTTATGTCTGGGAGTGGCAGTGGCTGGAGCAGAACAAAAAAAGCCTTTAATAGGTTCTAAAGTCTTGGACTGTGACTGTGATTTTAAGTAAATACACCTCTATAGCTAATCAATTTTATAACATAACGTGAACGCTAGTCCTACCTAATTCCTATTGAGCCATCATGAACAAAATGTTTATAGACGCATATGTAGATATAACATGACCTGTGAAGTTTCAATTTAGCTGCAAGACTTCCATCGAGTTTAGTTCAAGATTCTTTGTTTAAAGTTTCAGTTCTAACAATCCAAACCTTGACTTTTGCCACGCTAAGATATTTTAGTATTTTGAGGGTCCCCTATACCCCTTTCCAAAATTCATTCACATAAAAAATATGGAGCCTTTTCACGTGTCACGAAAAATTACCAAAAGTCTTTCACGTTCACACAAAAATCAAGGTGATCATGTTTCACGTATAAATAAAAAACGATTTCATGGATTAATAATTTAATCTCATCAATCTCAAAAAGCCAGTTAAAGTGTTGATGGGCTTCTGACAGCAAAAGGTGACGTAGTGTCTGTTACTGTCTGGTAATGTCACTTCTCACAAGTTGTTTAGTGGCATTCAAAACCCATCAACAGCGTTGAAAACAAAGACGAGCATTTGCTGACCCTGTGACACACTAAAATAACCAAAAATTAAATCACGCAAAAAAAGGTGATTCACGAATCACGTTTAATTCAAGTTATCATTCATGGGTCACGTTTAAATCAAAAGTTGCGTTCATGGGCACATGAAAAGATGCTAGAAATGAGAATCACGGATCATGAATAAATAAATGCTTAAATCACGTTTCACGAGAAAATAAATTGCCCCAATCACATTTCACGCAAAAAGTATAGGGGACCCTCTTTTTTGACTTTGTTTGTCTACAGTTTCATTACAATTCATTTGAAGAAGCGAATTTGCAATTGATAATTTTAGAACGCTAGGCATGAATCAATTCTTTAGTGGTTCTTGAATTTTAAAAGTAGGCAGCCAATTGATGAACCGTTGCCAGTACTTTCCAAAATTGAAACTGAGCCACTTTTTAATTGCCTCATGTTGCTTATGCTAAGTCACAATTTATAATACCACTCAAGACTAAATTCAATATCTCTCCTGAGATGAACAGAAATTAGTTTCCACAATCATCACCCACTTTCAATTTGAAGTATTTATTAACATTACAGCTACTATAAGTAAGCAACTGAGACAAGTGTCACGTCTACACAAACCTGTTTCTCAGGGTAAAGCAAATCAAACAACTTCATTACAGGTCGGAAATCACTTAGCTACAAAATAAAAATGCGATATAGAATATCAAAACTGAACAATACCTCCTTGCTACAAATTTGACTGGGTAGAAATTAAAAAAAGAGCTAATTTCTTGCAACAGATCGCTATATTATTTTGCAACACAGTTTAAACTGACAAGATCATTGTCAACTGATTAAAATTGTCAACTTACAGGATTTTTCTGGACACTTCCAGAAATAAACTGCAATAGAACCCACATGAGATGATCTCTCCCTTTTTTAAGGTTTCTTCCACTTAACTGCACATCAAAGAGAAAAGGAAACAAATCAGCAAGAAAATGTATGTAAAATGAAACTCAAAATGAATTAGACTTCAAAGACTTCGATTTGGGAATTGGGATGAAAGTTTGGTCAATTTAAAGTAATACTAAAGATTGAACAATTTTATACATAGATTATAAGAAACATTACACTCACTTTGCAAATAATTATTCTAATGGTACAGAACTGTTATAGAGAAAACTGCTTGTTTGTCTGGGCATTCAAAATGGTGTCACTTGCTCAACTGCCTGAACTTGCCACTCATTTGGTAGAGCCCAGAATTGAAGAACCATCTTTGGTTCCAGAGATCACTGTTTCAAATTGATATTTTCTCGTTGTCTGGTGTCTGATGCATGTGTACATCATTGCTGGAGTTAATGCTCGATGTAAAGTTTTTCAGTCATTAGCACTTATGGTCTATATTACACCAGCCCACGGCATAAAGTACTGGTTATTACTATTATTCAACCTCTGCTGAGGATGGCTGATAAGTATTACGGCATCTTTCAATAATGTGAACTGCCCTCAAACAAGGGTAACATTGAGTTTTTAACTGCTGTCAATCATCTTAGAGAACCTTATGAACAGAAAGTCACCTCAGGAGAATCATGAGGTCATGTTTAAAGAAAGCAATCTTAAGATTTTGGAATTTCTAACTAAATTCATGTGATACTGAAAGGTATAGTTAGGACAGTCTCTGGGTAGGAAACCTAACGAGTGAGCCTTGTACCTTGGTGTAGAGGGATAAGACCATGTGTGGAAAGCTAGCAAACTGGAAAAGCACAAAGAAAATAAGGTGGCTAGACAAATGATGCCATAGCAACTGACATCCTGTTTCACTCATACTGGCTTCATTCTCTTCTGATCTTTCCATGGCAACAACTATTAGGTCAACTAACAGCTCCTCTAAAGCTGGACATCTTTGCTTTTGCTGAAAAAGGAATATTCAGTATCAGTCAGAAGTGACTTTAGTGCTATTCCTTTAAATAAGTATTAGCAACCTTTACTTACAGCCAAGTACACGTAAAACTGCAATTCTATATCAGAGGTTTGAACTAGTTAGCTCTCACTGATGTCCCTTAATGGAAAAAGGGTTAGGGGGAGATGGTCATCCCTTATCTGGACAATATAGGGATGTGCTGCTGGATAGATATAGGTTTTTTGAAAATTTTAGTCTGGAACATGGTAGAAAAAACATTCACTGTTGTGGAACAGGGTATCAATTTCCTGGAAATTGACATGCATATCACTAATTATAAGACCTTAGAAACAGATTGTCTTTTGTATGGTAGCAGCTACATGCACAATAGGTCTTTGTTCAAGCAGATGAATCTGACATGTACACATGTAGTACTTGAACAAGTAGATTGAGTGTCATCTGCATGGAATAAATTGCTTATGGGAATGGTCTGGAATAAGGTAGCAACATGCTTTATGGAGGATGGATCACGATATCTTTGGCATCGTTTTTGTGACCAAGCAGCCAACTCCCACCCAATGTTTTGGTCAGTACCCCTCTTCCTGCAAAATTTGTTTTTTACATGATAATATATTGTTTACATTACATGACCATTAATATCAATGATGATGATAACTAACATAGAGTGGAAACTTCACAATATTAACACTAAAAAATGCTGTTTGATTATCATGTTAGAAACGAAACAATGGTACCTGTTTATTGAGACCCAACATGGTACAGATAACATCACGGGAATATGGCTGAGCAATGACATACTGTAACAGTTTGGTCTGAGGATCCAACAAATCCTGCAAAGTGACATAACAGAGTAATTACGTTGTGCTACATAACAAAAAAAAGTATTTATTTGATAATTATTACATGTACCTACATTATTGAACAAGGACCAAATGGAAAATTTTATAATTTTGAGCACTTATAAGTGGAGTTTGCACAGATCAATCAACCTCCCAAAAATGTTCCAAATAATGAATTGAATGCAACAACTTTGTCTATTTCCAAAGAACCCAGTTATTAAAAAATAGCAAATCATGTACTTGTATATACAGTCAAACTTCTTTGATTTAAATTAGGACACCAAAGGGCCAGAGATGAATTTTGCACTCTTTGACTACGCTTAAACACAAATAATTATAATTATGTCAGTATAAATGTCTGTATCATGAGGGCCTCTATGAAAAGCACCACAGCAAGTGAAGCTTTCTCACATAATATCATAATCATTGGTATTATTAGAATAAGGGAACTGCCTACAACACGGAGGTGTCTATCTGATGATATCCACAAGGAGAGGTTCAAATGTACATGGCTGAGTAAAAACTTTAATTACTTCATGTACTTGCAGACAAAATGTGACTGTGTGGTACATGATGGATAGTGCCTATGATATATTGCCAGATTCTGAGAGCTATCATTGAAAAAATACATGTTAACAATTAGGGAGAATTTATCAATTTAATATTTGATACTGAAGGGGTTAAAGGCATACTGTTAAAAGAAAACTATGGCCTCAGGTGTCCTGCAGGGCATGATGAGGAATGAGACAGTAAAAGGAAACTTAAAGAAGTACATGTATTAATTATTCATTCCTTTAAGATACCTTGTCATATGGCAGAAGTCCTTTGAGAGGGAAACTAAGTGTGCTTGGATCTAGTTTCCAGACACTTATGGATGAGCCAGGATGACCAATTACAGGAAGAAGGGATGGGCGACCTGTGGTGAATAGAGCACACAAATTACTTAACTTTGGTGCAGCATTTACCAAGAATGGATTGCTTCACAGTGGATTGCTCCACCCAGGAGGTCAAACAGATACCAGTTGCTATAATTAAGACTACTTGCTAGGGCAACTGGATAACAACACAATAATCTGTGGCAGACCAGCATCCAATCCACAGGGGAGCAACAATAGTTACATGTAGGTACTAGGTACTCATAATAGAGGGACTGGAGATAAACACTGGCATGGATGGGCTAAGTGGTTTCTCTTATCTCTAGGATTAGAACAGACTAAGCCACATGTACATAACTTACCTATCACAGACACAATGCGGGCTAGAGGCCTGAATGTTTCCACAAAATCTGAAAGTAGCTTTGCAATAGCCTAACAAAGGAAACACCAGTCATCGATGTTACAACATGTTTCATAAAATCAATATCTTTACATGATAACAAGAAAGGTCACTATCTGTATATGTAGCGCCTGCCCAGTAGCTTATTCAATAAAAGGTCATCACATGGAGGAGGTACATTGTATGCCCATACATATATAAGATTGACAGGCATACAGTGCTGGATGAGGTTGTGTTTTAGGTTTAAGATACGGTCTGAGTTTTAACCTTCTCTAAGTCTCACATAGGATGCAAACATTTTTCTGTTCAGTTTAATTTTGAAATTGTTCATGTTTGTATTGGTAATTAATTAAAAATGAGTGCTTAATGTAATCTAGGACATAACATCTAATTAAGAAACAGAAAACATGTATCGTGTTTCTATCAAGTTACAGAAACACAAATGAAAGTTTGGGAGAACGAGAAATGCTGTAGGAACACGAGCCGCAGGTGAGTGTTTCCACAGCTTTTTCCTTTGTGTCCTCTGTGGTTGGTGATTCTCAAATCAGTTCGACAATATATCGGAGACACCTTATAGCTGCCATGGAGTTGGCCGTGAGTTGTAGTGAGCTATGCTTTGCTCGCCCGTTGTGCATTGAAACGGACTCAGGAACATTTGCACCGTAAAGTAAGGTTACATGTTTATTTTAACTGAATTTAAGAAGTGATGATTTTATGTTTCACTCCTGACATCAATCTGTGTCAACAACTATTTTAAGATTGAGAAAAGTTGAATTCTTTAAATAAATTAATGTAACAAACACTTTGTTTATTGGATTTGTTAAATTGGAGGCATAGCAAGATCAATTTTGTGTTTGGTTTAGTCTCGCTCAACTGCCGTCTGAGACTGCTCGAGTATTTTTTTCGAGTCATTCTCTAAAAAAGAAACGGCTTTTTCTTACTTTTTCTTGCTTCTTGTACCTGTTCAATGCCTTGACAAGACGTTTTTGTACTTTTTCTTCAGCCAGTCACGTAAAATATTATCTTATTTCTCAAAACTTTCCACCATTTTAAAATGCAGAAAGAAAAACTTTGTGGTGATGACGTCAATCGTGTATCTGTCCTACAGCAGATCTTGGGAGAGAACCAATCAAAATGCGAGAATAACTTGGGCTATTGTATAAAACTCGATAGAAACGCAGAACCAGCGCAAACTGTTGAATGATGTAATGATGGTGCAAGCAAAGAGAATTTACATTTTGATGGTTGAAGTAAACAAGTTTTTTTTTCTTTTTTGCGTTGTGGTATTTTCTAAAAGAAATAGAAAGCATGTTCTTAGTGTTTCTATTGAGTTATAGAAACACTTGTGAAAGTTTGGGAGAACGAGAAATGCTGTAGGAACACGAGCCGCAGGTGAGTGTTTCCACAGCTTTTTCAGCTTTACTGTAAAACAATACCCACCTCCCAAACGTATCCCCACAAGACATAATAGATGGGAAAAGAAAGGCATTTAATTCCCAAAAGCAGGTACATTTTCAAATTCACACTTAGACACTTAACGATCAAGGCTGGTCATGGTTACAATCAGAGTAATATTGAAAGACTAGATGCTAGAGAGGATAATGGCAGGTAGGTATAAAGTAGCCTCCATTATGGACCTTACTTCCAAGGTGCTCTAACCCGTTTAGACTTTGTACCCAGCTTTTCCATGGATAATGTTACCAAATACATTCAGTGGATGCCCATGTCAGCAAAATCTGCGCCACAGATTTGGCACTTTTTCTAGATCCTCCTGGGATGTATTTCCAAAGGCCTACATGTATGTGGGCAAGTACGGTATGTTTTTTACCCTTCATCCTACATCTCAGTAACAGGGATGGCACAATGCATGGGTACCCTCTCTGGACCTTATTCTATCCCTAGAAGGGGGTCCAGAACATGGATAGACTTATTAAGGTCTTCATAATATCCTTATACCATTTCTGAGTACATACCCAATGAGGCTTGACTTTTCCCTCAGGATAATTTTTGTAAATCTGCAAATTCAAACACAAAGGTTATTATACAGTCAGTACTATGCACACCTCACCTCAACTATAATTACATAGCAGTTCCAAAGCATTGTATGGCTACACACCATTCTCTTTAGTCTGCAAGCTTTCACATTGAGTGCTAAGCATTTGTAGTATGATGACTAGTAGTATGCATGCTAATTCCTATAAAAATTATACTGAGCCGTGTTAAGCTGATAGGAAAATATTTCTGTTTCTACATCTACATCTATTTTAATACTCGTCAACACTTTTCGTATCAAGACGAGAATAATTAAAATAACAACGATAAGAAAAATTAAGAGAATAAAATTACAGGTTTGACAAAAGATACAAAATAAGTATTATATGAATATATTAGTTTATCTATGTATAATTTAAGAATCCTAATTACTTAAAATTTAGTGTATGAATATATGGCTCTTGATAAATACATAATAAATAAAAGGTAAAAAAAATATACTACTAATAGATATTAATAACATAATTTTGAGCAAAAAGCTGAGAAATCAAGTTCTCAAATTTTGTTTCTTTGGCTCTTTGTCTGTAAGTCATAACCTTCAGCCAGATAATAAATTCTTGTTTTCCCAATTGACCACTTATCAAACAACCACTGACTACAATTTTTTTCTCTAAAACCAGTTTTTAGGTACACAATTGTGTACTCTTCAGTAAAACATTTAAGATTGTTTACCTCATTTATAACAAAGTAGCCAGGCAATAGACAAGTACTTCTGTCTAGAATGTAACGAACAACCTAAAAACAGGAAAAAGGAAACTTATTACATGAACAAAGTAATGCTTAGGGCAGTTGTGATATAATTTACTAAAATTCTGTATGGTTCCAAGGCTCAGGGTAGACAAACGAAAGGAGTCACATCGAGTTTGAGGCATGATTAAACAATTTCTTTTGTTTTAGTCCTCTGAGCCTCACTGCTCTGTTAGCACTTTAAGCAAGCATTTACAAACATATTAAGTAAAATGCAGCTAATGGAGTGTGATGCTGCATGGGCGCTTCCGTGCAATGTTGTTTTTTCCTGTAATAATGAATGGTGAATGCTTTCTACATGTATATTCATAGAACTCGGAACAAATGTCTTTCATGTCTGGAACTTTATCTATATGTAGCACATACAACCATAGTAGCAATGTAAGCACTTCTGGGATTGGTTAAAGTATTGAAGCTCTCATTCATGGCTGGTAGTTCAGCACACAGTACAATGTCTAAGTAGTTCCTAGTACAAGCTCACAAGGTAGTGTTTAGTTAGCTTTAGATTTAGTTGGCTGATTGCTATAATTTGACATGTTACATGTATGAGCAAAAAACTACACAATATAAGTTGCAGGGTGATTGTCAGAGCTACATGTGCAAGCATTTAATATTAATATATAATTATGTAGATTTACGTAGCCAAGCTGAGTTGTTCAAAGCCTGATTCAGCTAAACCAGGATAAGCGATAATTTTAATTTCAGTATTGGAACTGTTTACATTGTTTCACCTTTCTGTTTTGAGTTTAAACAATCTAAAACTACACAAAACAAAAACAGAGAAAAACAGTTAACATATAAAAAAGTTAACCATTAAGTTATACTTAATGGTTAACTTTTAATCCTAGGTTGATGCCAGGCTTCAAACAACCCAGCCTAGAATACAAGAAGTTAACCTTGGAGCTCGGCTATTACTACATGTACACCCTGTACATCAAATTTCAAGTAATTAGGAAAATTACATTAAAAATATAATCAAACCTCAGGTTGCAATCACCAAAATTTCCAAAATTTCAAAAGTTTTCAATAATATTTGAAATCTCTTGTAAGCAACCACTTCTCTTAAGGGATGGCAACCACTTTTCAAGCTAAAAGTTTGAATTTTTTGTTTATTTTTAACCTCCCATAAGTCACCACTTGACAGATGAAAAAGCAGAAATTTCTCAACGGAAATAAATCTAGATCGTTTCTCAAAATTGACTTTTTATACGAATGAAACATTTAAAAGTCTCTATGACCACCTCCCATAAGTGACCACCTAGGCTGGCATTTTGGGTGGTCTATAACTGGAGGTTCAACTGTGTTACAGCCGTGATTATATTAGCGTGAGCACCTAAAATATGTCTGGAATGTGTATTGTAACCAATCACAGGCAAGATCTTCACACCACATTCATTGCCTGTGGTTTCTGTGGTGTGAAGATCTTGCCTGTGTGATCTTGTTTACGCTAATATAATCACCGCTGTAACAATATTAGAGAAAGGAAAAGGGAAATTTTGCTCACATTTATGCAAGATCAGTTCACTATTTTCATTGATGGATTTGTGATTAAATCGCATAGATAAAGGTAAATCCACAGTCTGATTGGCTATCAAAGAGAGGGTATTTAGCGTGGAATTGCACTTGTGCATGAAGGGATATTGCTGATTTGACCTGACTTTGAAAGAGTTTTCACTGTTTGCACACTGGCACGGCTCACAGGGGCTTTCAGGGGTTTCAATAAGTTCTGAAGTAGGCGGCTCAACCAGTATAAGTAGGTGGCTGTAAAATGGAGGGGCCGTTCGGCCCCTCCCCCCCTAGGGGGATCTGGGGGCATGCCCCCCCAGAAAATTTTGAAATCTAGAAGCCCGGAAATGCCATTTCCTGCATTCTGGCATCAATTTCAGTACTAATTATTGATTAAGTAACAACAGCATTAGTGACAACTGTTTTTAGTTTTTCAGGTGAAGTTCAATTTTAATAAAAGGATTACGTCACCCATAGAATACTGAATCTTGGGAATGTTTCATTATATACATTATACAGCAATGTGAAGCATTCGCAGATGCATAGCAAGAGTCAAGAAGTATTACATCAAATGAAACAGGAAAACA
>OMLO01002768.1_pt1 | contig 14303 bp, 16 predicted proteins | sample 1674811 | NCBI WGS metagenome assembly OMLO01 (sample SAMN06265003, study PRJEB25207) | coral metagenome | isolation source: Coral host | place: Mexico:La Bocana,Puerto Morelos, Mexico | collected 2008-11-13
ATCCTTTTGTACTGAAAGGTTTTCTTCAGCAAACGTACAAGTCAAAAACTCGCCTTCATGTATTTGCGAAACACAACTGCAAGCGCTTTCACTGCACACATCGTCTCGGACGCTTTCGTTTTCAATCTTGGAAAAGCTTTCTTTGCTGATCGCTCGTTCGGATTGATGATCATTCCTGCGAGGGAAAAAAAACACCCATCTAAAAACCGAAGATCCGAGAAAAAAAACGTCCATGTCAATCGTGGAATCAAATAAACCAAGAGACCCAAAGTCAGATTGTTGAGGTGAGAGTATCCAGGCTTCCAAGATTCCTCTGAAGGTTGCGGGTAGCAAAACTTCCACTATCACCAAAGTCCAAAAACGCTCAGCACTGGGACCAAGAAACTGCATGAATCAATGCCAAGGATCTTTGATGTCAAAAAGTAATTGGCCCAGTCTGTGATCCAAAGGCATCTGCTGGTCCATCAGTTGGAAAATAATGAGCCAGCAAACCGAACCCAAGAATCTGCCATCGATACCCAGATGCTTTGAATGCATATAGTCCGGGGAAATAGCCTTTCGGCTCATGACATTTCTGAAGAGAGGGCATTCTTGATGGGGCCTCTGGTCTCGCCACGGCTCTGGCGCCAATTTCTGCACAGTTGGAAGGTCTGCCAGTCGATTCTGATGGACGGAGCACAAGGGACAAGGAAGGTTTGCGTTCCATCTCGGCTGCAAATGCCATTGGTTGAAGTACTCTATGTCTCCAGTGGAGAAACATAAAACTGGAAAATATCCATTGGAAAATCTTCCTTCTTCAGCCAGCAATTCTTCAAAGAAAGAAGATACGATCCTGAAAATCGATTTGACACTGCAACCGATGCGGCCTTGAGCTTTCATGAAGCTCCACAGTGCAGTAATAAGGAAATGTTGTGGAGTCTGTGTACACAAGCTCCTCCAACTGAGAAACATACAAGACTTGCTTGATGAACCGATATTCTGCGTGACTGCAGCGCCGTCCCCGTGCAAAACCACGGGAATGGCTCTCCGCCTATAATTGTGAATTCGTTTGACCTTGTGGTTCGCCAAAGCAGGATGGTGTCCGCACTGAGACCAAAACTGCTCAATGAGCTCTTCTTTCTGGCAGATGCATTGACGCCAAATATGACCAAATTGATAAGCCGATCGCCAGAAGGAAGAAGGGTGCAGGAAAGGGATGCTAACTTGTGCCAGTCGGCACACGCACTTCGAAACTGAAACCTTCACTGCCACCTGCTTTTCTGATTGTGAACATAGAGCTGGAGGGAGTTTCTTGAATAAATCTCGGGCAACGTTTTGAGTGTTCAGGCCACCACTTCCAAGGTTTGTCAAGATTTCCCACTCATTGATTCTGAAGTCCGAGGAGAACGTTTGACCATCTTGAACTGCTGCTTGTGCAATTTTCTGGACCAGTACAGCTGGCACATGGCCCCACGACCAAAGACCAATGAAAAGGCTTGCCAGCTCAGACTTCATATTGCGGTTTTTGGAAATCTCCTTCTCAAAAGCTGCAGCTTTTTGCTTCGAACTTGTCCTTTTTGCCGACATGGCTATTTGAGATATTTTTTTCCGGTAAGCTCTCTGGATTTGGTCTGTTATAGGCGCAAATCTTTGTCAAAAAGTACTAAGATCATTTTCTCCGTATGTTTTTTCCCCATTAGATTTGTTCTGGCCATGCATTTCATTGGGTATATATTTGGGTCTTGCTATCAAGAGATGTGCTCCAAACACACAAAAACAAAGACTCCTGCAATCCTTCCTAGATCATTTTTTGAACTGTGTTCGTACATATAGTTTTTTGCAGTTGTGCATTTCACACAGGTCAAAACCTCTTCAGACAAATCATTCAAAGACGGCGCAGAAACTGTTCCAGAAAAAACAAGAATGAATTGAGACCTGAAAATCTGAAATCTTTACCGCAGAAAATGATCCAGCAAAACAAGAATGAAATGATGAAAGACAGATGTGACATCGCAAGCAATTTATGATGTTGAACAAGAAATCCCTGATTTGACAGCAGAAGACTTGTATGTTGAATAACAAGAATTGAATCCAAGCATTTTGTTTTTGAATCACAAATCACATGCAAAAAAATCTGTTCCAGGAAAATGACCCAATAGAAATTAAATGGCAATTGTTCAGGATTGCTGGTGTTTTTTCTTTTCTTGTAAACTATTGAAATGTTTTTGTTTTCCCCAAAAAACAATTTCTTGTTTTTGCAACTCTTCTGACCCAAAATCCACGAACTGAACATTTTGTTTTTCAAATGTTTAAAACCCAAAATACATGAACTGAACATTTTGTTTTCCAAAACTGTGTAACCTGAAATCCGCGAACTGAATCCAAGAAAACATGGTTTTGATATTTCATGACATTTTTGCAAAATCATTGTGTGACAGCTGAAGCAGTTGGAACGCCAATGTTTTCCACCTCCAGGGATAGACGTATCAAAGGTGCTTGCATTCCACGTTGCATGTGTATATCGCATTTAGCGATTTAAAGAACACAGCAACCATTCCGGTTTCCGAAAAGCCTTGATTTCAGCTTCTTTTAAAAGAATACTTGCTGCGGCTGGAAACCTTACGTAAAAGTTTCTTTGGAGAGCATTTTTTGCTGTACTTTAAAGAAATGCTCTTATTCCAAACGTCTTGGTTTAACCTTCTCATCACTTTCCAAGCGCGTTTTGCATACCAGTATTTTCGAGCATCGCTTGCAGACCAAATCCGTCTCCATGGTGTCACTGACCAAGTCCTCTCGTATACCACCTGACGGAAATGAGATAATATGAAAAAATGTCATTGTGTTGCTTTCCTTTTCAGAGAATGCATTTACAAACCACAACTTGCCAACTACAGTCCTTGAGTTGTTTTTTTCCCAAGGTTCCCTTTCAGCAAAAAACAAGTTGGCAAAATTCCAAGTTGAGCAACTCCGAAAACGTGGTCGGTCCATTGTTCAGTGTAATACTTCACCATGGTACTGTATGCAAAGGAAAAAGAGGTAAGTCGAGAAAGGTTGGAACAAAACTGCAAACTTGAGCCAGCAACATATATAGTGCACAAAACTTTGACGAGTGGAATCAAACATGTTTTTTTTGAACTAGTGGAGTCAAAAAACGAATTGTGGAAAAAACCTTGGCAAAATATTCAACGCTGAAGTGGAAACATGCGCATAACCAAAAACGGAGTACAAACAGGCGCAGAAAAAAAAACGTCCAAACAATCATTTTTGCAAGACCAGGAAAGCAGCTCATGCATTTTTTGGCATCACTGATTTGGTCGGAGCGTTGCAGCGGCTGGTATCCATGTTGTCAGATCCAGCACTCATCGCACACGTTGAGAAGTTAACATAACATCATTTCGATTTTTTGTTGGTTTCCTGAGGGACCCAAAAAAAGGTTTAGACTATGACACTTTGGAACATTTAGTGTTTACCAAAAGAAAAATCTCAACATTGAAAATCATCAACGCTAAAAGTCATCAGGAAGATGCGGTGAAGCATGTTCTGTTTTTTTTCTTGACTGCCAATCAAAGTTTCTCAATTGGACATCCCACTAGCTTTTGTATCGTTTTCCAACTGATTTCAAAGACAGAAGATGCCACCGCAATGACTATACGTATAGTACCGCCTTGGATTCTCAACTTGGACACCAACGAGAGTTTTTGGATGTACATGCCACATTTTTTTCAATTATCACCATTCACAGTTGATCCAAAGCCCATTTCCCTTTATAGATCCCATGGCCCAAGATCAGATCCTACATGGGTCTCAAGGCCAAATCGTAGGCCACCACGGCTCACGTCCTGCAGAGAATGTTTTTTTGTGCGTGCGGAAACTGAAAAAACTTTATTTGGAAACACTTGGAGAAACAAATTGACAGATTCAACCTGACATGTCAGAACAACAAGTGACTTCTGGGAAAAAGGAAGAGCAAAACTTTGAGATTTGAAGACTTTGTTTCAAACTTTACAAATAAAATGAACTGAAGAGAAAGAAAGTTTAAGTTTGCAGTCAAAGTTTGATCCAAGTTTTGACAAAACTTTGATGAAACTTTGACTCAGGAAAAAACTTTGTCCTTGTAGCCAAATCCTTGAGGATGTCATCCAGAGACTTCTTCTTCTCGATGATCTTCTCCAAGGTTTCGGTGCATTCCGTGATCAATTCGTCCATCTCCACGCTCAGCTGCTGGCACTGCTTGATTTGGCTATCCATCTCCTTGGGCACTGCTGGACAAAAGGAACAGAAAAAAATACGCCAAAAGAAAACAATAACAAACATCAACTGCGCAAGAAAAGAAACAAAAACAAAGCATGTCGAGATGCTGCCTTTGCTGCATCTTCTCTTTTCTGCTTGGCCAGCAGCTCGAGCTCCTTGCGCTTCCTTTGCTGCTCCTTCTCCAGCTTCTTGAGATCTTCAGCGAGCCGTGCTTCATCATCCATTGGCCGCGCCTAGACACTGCATTTTCAAACAAACCACAAATAAGATAAATGAGGAAAAAATATATTGCTGCCAAATAAACTTGAAAAACATAATGCAGAACTGAAAAAACAAGTTGAAAACAAAACGTTGAAAGAATTGCCTTGTCCTCTCTGCTACTGCGGCGTCGTCGGGCTCTGGAAGCTGCTGGTGATACCGCGGGCTCAGGCACTGGTCTCGATGGCATAGCAGGTGCACGTTCGATGCTTCGCCCTTTCATATGACCTTGAAATATCAAACAGAAGCTGAGTTGGAAAAATATTGCGTACAAGAGGAAGGAAATCAAATAGATAATAAGTTGAAAAAATGAAATGATAATTAGTCAGGAAAGAAACGGTCTTGATATCGCGGTGCAACCACTGGTGGATCTTCTGGAGGAGGACCGGGAGGCGGAGGAGGAACTGTTGAGCGACTTCGATCTCGAGCAGGAGGCGTTGGTGTCCTTGTCCTGAGTAAATAAGTTCAAATATCAATTTGGAAAAGCAGCGGGAAAAACCAAATGAAAGGTTGGAAAAAATGAAAAACTGAAAAACATGTGGAAAAACCAAATGAAAAGTTGGAAATTAATGAAAAACTGAAAAAACAAGGAAAAACATGTGGAAAAACCAAATGAAAAGTTGGAAAAACGAAAAACTGGAAAACAAGGAAAAACATGTGGAAAAACCGAATTAAAAGCTGGAAAAAACGAAAAACTGGAAAACAAGGAAAAACATGTGGAAAAACCAAATGAAAAGTTGGAAAAAACGAAAAACTGGAAAACAAGGAAGAACATGTGGAAAAACCAAATGAAAAGTGGGAAAAAACGAAAAACTGGAAAACAAGGAAAAACATGTGGAAAAACAAATGAAAAATTGAAAATAAAAAAGAGCCAAGTATCTCTTCAGATAGTCCCCGTCTGCCGCAATCAGCTCGGGATTTTGCTTTGGCAATCCTCGTAGCAGCTGCGGTCGCATCTCGGCCATCTCGATCTTTGTAAGAAGTTGGCCTAAGAAGTGGGAGCTTGCCCTTCCCTTCCATCTCTTTCCATGGGACGTGGCTGCCAACGTTACACCCACTATCGTACAGCACGTCGTACAGCTCCTTGGAAGAATGTGACAGAAAAAAAGTGGAACGTTTGATCTGGAAAAAAATAAGACAGAACAGGGAAAACATGAAATAACAACACATGCAGACCAGGCACCCATGCGCGTTCCTGGGTGTCTGTCTTGACAAAAGCGCATCCTCCGTTGTTGTAACCCTTGTCATAGATCTGGAATTTGAAGCGTATATCCTGCAAAAGGGTCTTCACAGCAGAGATGGTGTTGTGGCTCGTGTCGCGGCCGCCTTGAATCGAAGTTGCGCAACAAGAAAAAACCATTCTCAAACGTTAAAGAAAAAACAACTATTAATGAGGCATATACAAGGCACCAATCCAAACCACATAGGCTGCAAATTTATCTTCACGTTCTCGATCATCACGACTCTCTGGCATGGCTACGATCGGCTTAGTGACCATAAATCAAAAAGGAAAGTGTTTTGGAAAGTGTTTTGCGTACGTGTGAATTGGTAGTTGTTTGCATTAGATACCTTACAGTGAGAGTAAATCTGTATGGAAAGTGTTTACTGCCTTTGTTTAAGTGAAAATTTAACTTGAAATCACTCTCCCTGCCCTTCACTTAAGCTCTTGCAGCTGCAGGCATATAGACTCAGTGGAAATTCTCTTTTCAACCATGTTAATTTCCAATGAATTATTTTCCAATGAATTATTTCCAACTCAGTAGATACTTTATAGTGCGCCGTGACTGCAGAAAAACATGACAGAAATTGCAAAAGAAACAATGACATCTTCACTGCAAATGGAAAATCATCCAGAAAAACAGGAATGAAATGATAAAAGAAAATCTGAAATCTTCACGGCAGAAAATGATCCTGAAAAAACATGACAGAAATTGCAAAAGAAAAAAGGAAATGAACACTGCAAATGGAAAATCATCCAGAAAAACAGGAATGAAATGATAAAAGAAAAATCTGAAATCTTCACGGCAGAAAATGATCCTGAAAAAACATGACAGAAATTGCAAAAGAAAAAATGAAATCTTCACTGCAAATGGAAAATCATCCAGAAAAACAGGAATGAAATGATAAAAAAATATGAAATCTTCACGGCAGAAAATGATCCAGAAAAACATGACAGAAATTGCAAAAGAAAAAATGAAATCTTCACTGCAAATGGAAAATCCTCCAGAAAAACAGGAATGAAATGATAAAAGAAAAATCTGAAATCTTCACGGCAGAAAATGATCCTGAAAAACAGGAATGAAATGCTAAGTTAAAAGTCTGAAATCTGAACTGCAGAAAATGATCCAGGAAAAATGGAATGAAATGGGCAAGAAACTTCAGAAATCTTCACTGCAGAAAATGATCCAGGAAAAATGGAATGAACTGATAAAAGAAAAATCTGAAATCTTCACGGCAGAAAATGATCCAGAAAAACATGACAGAAATTGCAAAAGAAAAAATGAAATCTTCACTGCAAATGGAAAATCCTCCAGAAAAACAGGAATGAAATGATAAAAGAAAAATCTGAAATCTTCACGGCAGAAAATGATCCAGGAAATTAAAACAGGAATGACACGATAAAAGCCCCCCCCTAAGGTCACTTTGCTTTTGAGCCAATGGTTGCAATTTATGAGGTCACTTTGTTTTTTCAATCAAAAAGACCCAAGAAACAAAAGGAAACATGATTGACCTGAGCCCTTTCAACATGCCGCTGTGTTTTCCTTCACTGGCGTAGCTCTGCTGGGTCAAGTCAAAATCTGTGGCCATATCTCAATGGACACATTCTACGATATTCTGCGAGCTAAAGTCTATTTACGAGCCGGTTTTTTGAAAACAGCGGCCTTCTTCACCTTACGCGACATCTTTGGCATTTTGGCCATCTTTGCTTTCACTTTTTCCATCTTTTCTTTCATTTTCTCCATCTTCTCTTTCATTTTCTCATGCTTGTCCATGAGAAAGGCACCCAATGGGCCAGAGATCGCCAGCTCCTTGACCTCCATTTGCTTGAGCTCATCCTGGAGGGACGGAACACTCTCAACCACTGGGTGGCGAAAGAAGGAACGTGGCACCATCATGTTGTCCTTGACAAAGTTGACATTCCACATGCTGTTGTCTTTGATCCAAACCTTCAAGGCCAAATCCGACCAAGTGGAATCCTTTTTGACAATCTCTTTGTAGATGGTCTTGCCACTGACCAGGTTGCACTCCACAAGCATCTTTCCACTGATTCCAGCATCTTCTTCACAAGTGACTTGTACCAAAGTCCTTGGGATGTTGGGGCGAACCAGCATCAAGTCACGGGTGTCACCAGGGAACGTGTTGGTACGCTGTAGGATCAATCCATCACTGCTGAAATCGAAAAGCTTCCACTTCTTGCAGATCATCGGTGCTTCCGTCAAGGCCACACATTCTTGATGAAGCGTGAGCCATAAAACTTTGACTCTGAGGCTTCCAAGAGGCCCCAGTGTGTCCATCCGGACATCATCACAAAGTTTCCACGCGTTGCGGCTCGGAGCAACATGGCGAAAAGCAAAGTCAGTCACACGGGGTGCCATGACCACTGCACTGGCCTTAAGCTTCGAGAGTTAACCCAAAAAACTTCAAGAGCCTGAAGCCAAAACTGGTGGACCAACTGAATGGCTTTGAACACATTCAAGTCAGACGGGAAACCTATCACAAACGAAACTGAAAAGCAAGTACAGGAAAGAAACGCTGCATTTTGCGTGTGCAAGCAGGTGTCCGCATCCTTTCTAAAAACGTGACCCTTTACCAGGCCAATCTTTCCAAATTGCTTCAGGTGCATTTTTGCCATTTCAAGACCAATATTTCAAACAAAATGAACATGTTTTTCCATTAGTTTGCATTGATGCTATTTCAATAGGTTTTTCCTCTTGACTACTTTTCAAACCATGCATGCACCTTGAGCAAATCAGATTTTATGCCATGGCCTGAAGCGCCCTGACAACTTCTTGAGTTTCACACAGGGACTTGGCCGTGGAAGCCAGCAGATCTTTCACAGTAGACATTCCATTGTGTGTCATTGTCAATCTGATCTCATCTAATTGACGCTGCTTGTCCAAGAGGTCAGTCAGCTTGGCCCGCAAGGAACTCTTCAGCTGCAAAGCTGCTGAGCCGGATGCGTCATTCATCAGAGCTTTTTTGCCTCGAAAAGAATACACGGAAAAAAACGGCATGATTTGATGGAAAAAAAAATGGATGGAAAAAATGATGGAAAACATAAATGCAATAGTAGTTGCAGCTTTCTTTGGCCTTGCCAAGCCATTCCAAAGCCTCAATGATCTTGATGCATGCTCCATGGGGCAACTGCTGAGAATTCTGCAAGCTGGATCCCGAAGATGGAGCAGGAAAAGCTGGAGCACTTGGTGCAGGCACGGTCCACTCCAAGGCCAACTGTCCTTTTGGGAGATTTAAACCAAACATGATGTTAAAAATTCAGGGGAAAACAAAACGAAATGCAACCAGCCTGACTGCTGTGGACTCTTCAAAGAACTCGAAAAACTGCCATCGCCAAACGTAGGTTCAAAGTTGGCAAACACGCTGGTCATTTGGTCGATCTCAGTCTTTGTCTCCATCATTTTCTCAGGCCGCTTCATATTCAATCGTTCATCGGTGCCAACTTCCTTTGTCATACTGATTTCTTTCCAAGCGTAATATTCGCGACCTTGCCTCAGTTAATGTGTCAAATATTTTTTTATGTTTTACCCATTAAGCTATATTAGCTTAGATTTTTGTTTTTGGCCTTGAAACAAACCGAAAAAACGCGGAAAACAATCAAGCAACTCTGTCACTCGAACAATGTCTCCGGACTGCAATGCCTGCTGCAAATTCAGCTCTCCACCAAGCTTTGCCACCATCAAAGCTTTGGGAATGCCCCTGGCATGCCTTCATAGTGGAAGCTATGGTGGTAAATATCAAATAAGAATAGATTTTGGAGAAAATCATTTACAGGAAAAAAAATATGTTAAATCAAAACAAAGGACTCTCCGCCAATAACCTTCTTGAAGATTGAAGACAAAGCACTCACAGTTGGGTTGTCTGGTTGGAGAACCCAACTTCCTGACGCATCCTTCGTGACCGTAGAATTCACCAATTCAGACTTCTGCTTCCGGGAAAGGTCCTTCGCATTGAAAAGGCTCTGCACAGAATCCGGGAGCTCAGCAAAATGCCGGTGGAAAAACCACGCCTTCTTGGCGTCTCGCAACACCTTTCCTTCGGAGCCATCTGCTGGTTCTTTTTCGTGCTCATCCTGTTCTCCACTTTCCTCTTCAATATCAACCAAGGCCTGAGCTTTCTCCTGATCTGCAACTGCTGCTTTGCTTTTCTTTTCCTTGTCTTTCTTCTCCTGTTTCTCATCTTTCTCTTTCTTCTCTGCAACCTTTCCCTTCTTCTCTTTCTTATCTTTTTTTTTGTCCTCCTCCTTGACCTTTTCTTTCTTCTCAATCTTTCCATCCTTACCCGTCTCCTCCTTGGCCTTGTCTTTCTTCTCCTTATCCTTTGATCCATCTTCATGAGTCTCTTCTGGTTCCTCCGTGTCTTTGTTGTCTTTCTTGTCTTCCTGACCTTTCTGTTTCTTGTCTTTCTTTGCACTGGAAGCAGCAGGGGCTGCAGCGGGTCGCTTCATAGAAGCCTTTGGTTTGGCCTTTGCCTTTGCTTTGGCTTTTCCTTTGGCAGCAGGCCTTTTCATGGGAGGTTCCTCTTCTGAACTTTCTTCATCGACATCCTCAGCATCATCTTTATTTTCTCCCTTCTCCCCATCCTCCTTCACCTTCTATTCTTCTCCATTCTTTTCCTTCATCTCCTTCTCGAACTCTTTTTCCGCGTCTGCCAACGCAGCCGTGGTCGCATCCATAGCTTCACGCAAAAGAGTCTACCCTAATTGCCCTGTCAGTTTGATACAAAATGATCTGTAGCTACGAAAAAAAACAAATTGGTGAATGCAAAGGAAAAACAGCATTTGGGCATGATCTATGGAAAAACAATCGGGCTAGAAAAAACAAATATGCAAAATCCATGTTCCGAAAAAACATGACAAAAACATTTGCACACATAATGAATTCATGGAAATATTGACGAGTGTAGGTGAAAAATAGTTAAAAAGTTGCTGCGCTGGAAAAACAACAAGATCCAACATTCCTGAAAAATCTTCTGGAAAAAAACAATATCTCTGGAACAACATAATGGAAAAAACTGGAAATCAAGCGGTGCAGGAAAAAATGGCAAAATACAATTCTGGAAAAAATATAGAGCACCAGGAAACGCCAATTCTGGAAAAAACATTCCGGAAAAAACTGCGATCAGAGGGCGCAGGAAAAAATTGGCAAAATACAATTCTGGGAAAAAACATTTTAGAAAAACACTGATAAGCACAAGATGCAGGAAAAAATGAACAAAATACAATTCTGGAAAAAACATCCTGGAAAGAAATGTAAGCATAATCAGAAAAATGCAATTCTGGAAAAAACATTCTGGAAAAACACTGATAAGCACAAGATGCAGGAAAAAATGAACAAAATACAATTCTGGAAAAAACATCCTAGCATAAGGTGCAGGAAAAATCAGCAAAATGCAATTCTGGAAAAAACATTCTGGAAAAAACTGATAAGCGCAAGGTGCACAACAAAAATAGAAAAATGCAATTCTGGAAAAAACATTCTGGAAAAAACAAGGCGCAGGAAATACAGCCCTGGAAAAAATATATCGCACCGGAAAAAACATATTGGAAAAAACTTGTAATCGTGCGCAGGAAAAAATGGCGAAATACAACCCTTGAAAAATAGACATTGAAAAACCAATACTGGAAAAAACATTATGGAAAAAAACATCTTGGAATTGTGCAAGAAGAGAAATACAATTCTTGAAAAAGAAAAAACAAGGAAACATGATCTAAAAAAAAATATTGGAAAAACATCGAGATGAAACCATGCAGGAAAACAATTGGAAAAATACAATGATGGAAAAATGGAAATAAATATAACCTGAAAAAATATTCTTGGAGAAAACCGAGAAACCTGGCCACAAAAATCATGGAAAAAAGAACTGGTGTGTTACAGAAAAAATGGAATCTCTGGAAAAAAATATTTGGAAACTAAATCGAAATGATACATGCAATTTCAGGAAAATCACACAGGAGGTGGGAAAATAAATAGTCAATTTCAATGAAAAAATAGTCTATTTGAAAATAGACTATTTTTAGACTATTTCGAAATAGACTATTTTTAGACTATCTGAAAATAGACTATAGTTTAAAATAGACTCCAATATAGTTTATTTTTTAATAGACTATCTTGAGCCTAGGGGCTCCTGGACGTTCCCGAGGAGGAGAGGCAAGGCGAGGAAGACCATGGACGTGACGTCTATGCCTTGTCGAGGTCAAGGCTGGATGTCGAGGAGGCCCCCAAGGGAAAGCGGCTAGAAGCAATCAAGCAGATGATGTTGCGAGTTCACCGAGCCGCTGGTCATCCTGGGTTCTCTTGCAGAGGCTGTTAGAGGCCAGGGGTTCACCGAGATGGGCAATTGAGTTGGCTGGGACCCTTGAGTGTCCTGAGTGCAAGGAGGCGTCGAAACCACAGCCGGCACCTCCGGCATCAACAGGCGAACCAGCTCATCTGTGGGAGATCCTGGGAACGGATGTCTTCGAGGTGGAAATTGAGCAGGAGAAGAGGAAGTACACCTTCATACTTTGGAGGGATCGGGCGTCGGGTCTTTCATTGATAGACCTGGTTCATCGGCACGAAGGTCTAGAGAAGTGGTCTCCGTCCACGGCTACGGTGGTGAAGAAGTCTCTCACCAAGTGGATGGCATTTCATCCACCACCACAATGGGTGGTGGCTGACTCGGCAACGTACTACACGTCCGTTGAGTTTATGGAGTACCTGGGGCGAAGTGGCATTGGGTTGACGATCGCTCCAGCAGAGGCTCACTGGATTATGGGTGCCGAGGAACAGGCCATAGGAGTGGCCAAGAGGACCTTCCTGAAGGTGATGAAGGAGTTCCCCGAGTATGACATCGAGACGATCTTCCAGGTGGTGAACCATGCGATGAACTCCCATGTCGGATCTTCTGGTTTCTCAGCTTTTCAATGGGCCCACGGACAAGACCACTATCAAGAGTCGTTGCCGATTGGGTTGAATGCGAGGAAAGCTTTTGGTGGCATGCTGAGGGCAAGAGAGAAGATCCGCATCGAGTACGAGAAGGAGTTGGCCCGGGAGAAGTTCTCGAAGCTCGGGAACGCAATTGGAAGACCTACTCAGCTGTTCAAGACTGGGCAGCTGGTGATGTTGTGGCGCCAGAAGATTCGGCCTGGCAAGACCAAGGGTGATTGGATTGGACCTCTTAGGCTCATCCTGGTTGAAGGGTCAACCGCTTGGCTGGCGTCTGGTGCAAACCTCATCCGGGCGAAGCTCAACCAGATTCGGCACGTGACAAGAAGGGAGGAAATGACTTCAGTGCTGGCAGGAGCGGCTGTGTATCGGTCGCCAGTGACGGTTGAGACATTGCTGCGGAACTTCAAGGGACGTCATTATTTGGATGTCTCCGGCGATGTTCCCAGTGAGCAGAGGATGCAGGAGAACTTGGAACCCACCGAAGTTTTGGTGCCTTCCAAGGAGGATGAGAATGGAAGGATGTTGGTACGGTTACATCGACTACCACGGCTGAACCTTTTCTCCCCGACGGCGACCACAGCATGTCCGGTGAAATTGGAGGAGTTTACCGGTCGTCGAGTGACGATTGTTCGACCGCTGGATGGAGAGGTGCCGAGGTGAAGATTGAGGATGAGATCGATGTTCAAAGAGCTCTGTCCGGCAGATGGATAGGTGAGACGCAGTTTGAGTTACGACCTCAACCACCACCAATCAAGGTCCGAAGAAGCATTCCGTCTGGAAGTGGGCGCTGTGCTAAGAGGAAGAGTGAGGACCAACCTGGTTGTGAACCAGATCCGCCTGCTTTAGAACCACGAGGAGAAGGGCGACCTCTACAACAAGACGAAGGCATTCCTGGTGATCCCATTCCGGCATCAAGCCTGAATGACATTATTGCCCAAGGAGGATTGGGCAGGTTGGATGGCGTGTCTACAGAACCTGACCGAGTTCAAGGAGCTGCTGGTGCAAATGGTTGCGCTGTCCGAGATTGTCAACTACCAGGAGGTCACTATGGACCGCACGAGGTCGATGGCAGAAAGTTTCTCTATGATCCGCATGAGGCGAAGAAGATGTTCATTGATGATTTGGCGGAGTTTCGAGCTCTACTACATCAGAGGAAATGATCCCCGAGAAGACTCAAGAAGGGCTGGCCGATGACGAAGATCTCTTGGTGGAAAAGGAGCCGGAAGTCTTCTACATGAAGGAGTTCGAACTGACGGAAGATGACTTCGCATGGCTGGCAAAGAATAACAATGAGAAGAAAGCCAACGTTTGGCTCTCCCGCAAGATGCTGGAGAAGTCGAAGGAAGTAACCTGGAGCAAGCTTCCCTTGGAGGAGAAGAAAGGGTTTGATCTGGCTCAAGCCAAGGACAGGTGGCTACGTCACAAGCCCTTCGCAACGAGGAGGCCACCTTGGATCTCTCCAAGGTAATGAACATGAGGTGGGTCCTCACCTTTAAAGGTGACGGATCCTCCAAGGCGAGACTGGTCGTGCTTGGTTTCCAAGCCCACAACTTGACGTCCGTAGAGACGGCGCCACCGACAATGTCCAAGACAGGACGCAACGTCCTCTTGGCAATCACCAGCAACTTGAAGCTGAAGTGCAACACTGGC
>OMLO01002769.1_pt1 | contig 14303 bp, 19 predicted proteins | sample 1674811 | NCBI WGS metagenome assembly OMLO01 (sample SAMN06265003, study PRJEB25207) | coral metagenome | isolation source: Coral host | place: Mexico:La Bocana,Puerto Morelos, Mexico | collected 2008-11-13
AACTCCACAGAACCTCGCCTCGTTTGAAGGGATTGAATTTGCTCCATATGGAGCTCGACTTCATCCGGAGATCACTGACCAGTACAAACAGATGTGTTCCAGCTATCTATTCTACGGTAGACTATTCATGCGAGAACTGCACTTCGGACACTTTGGACATCTTTAGAGTTTTGACATCTTTGTGAAGCCTTTCCGTTGACCGTCTCCTGTCTCAATGTGTTTCCTGAATTCGACCTCAAGCTTGAGACTTTGTTCACCTTGAGTACAATCTAAGTCGATAAAATCAATTGTCCAACCTGTCCCATTCAAAGAATCCCAACGCCCATATCCTGTTTGAGGGCTTATGACATGTGATGGTGTGAACCACACAAGGCACAGTGACAATCATCCGGATGTGCACAACTTTTCGGGCATTCTCAGCAAGTCAGCAAGTCATTATCGTATAGTGGATAAGGATGAAGTCGCAAGAACACCATGACCAAACTGAAACTGAAAGCCTCTGAAACACGGCCGCGAGATTCACTCATATGGTGAAACGGATCGCCTGTTCGGTACGCTTTCTCCACTCAGAAGTTGTCGTGTGGGATACCAGGAAATGAAATAATTAGTGAGGCGCACATCAAGACTAAAAAAGAAACTACACTAAAAGAAATAGCATCCAATAAGATTAGAGTAATCAGTCATTCATTCAAATCTTCTTTCCACTAGTCCGACTAGATTCACAGAATCCAACAAAAAGTCTAGAGGTTTCTATGGATTTCTAGGGATTCGTTACTTCGACAGCGTCGAGTCTGTGGCCTACGTGTGGCTCAAGCTTGCCTACTGGCTCAGACTCGTAGGCTCCGCTCGGATTCGGGTATTCGGCCTGGCTCCGCGCCAAAGGTGCCACATGGTGCCACTCTCCACAAACAGCGTTGGAAGTCAAAAGGAAAACGCATGATCCGAACATGACTTGAGTACGTGTACACGAATTATATTTGTATAATTATGGATATATGCTACGATACTAGAATTCTAGAATTGGAGAGTCTAGAAGTACACATCGAGAAATAGTTTACAAAGAGACTTTCACTTGCAGAGTTATGGCCCTGGGTCCTGGGTACCTTGGACACCCGTTTGTCCCTTGCTTCACCCTCCACTGAAACATCATGAAACTTTTCTTACATCAGTTTTTCTGCATTTATTCAGCACTCTTCAGTGAATGAAAACCAGGGAAAAAGGACACCGCTTATCCCTTGCTGCAAACCTGCATTCTTTGACTTGCTTGGGATTGGCAGCAACCTCAATGAAAATCAGGATACACGAATCTAAAGCCAAGTGCTTTACAATTCTTTACACTGTTTGCAAAGAAGAAGTTGAGACCACTCAAAACAGGCTGATTCTTCCACAGTGCTGTCTTAACTGCGAATGTGAAATTAGACCTGAGGCGAAAGCAGCCTTGGCTTGCCTTAGTCACGAATTACCTACAACTTGAGCAATGCGAAGGAGCTATCAGTCCTGAGAAGTCACTCTTTTGAATCTGTATTGCTAATTTACGATTCTGGAAGTCCAATTGTTGCCACCGGCAAAGAAATCGTGAGGAAATTCTGGATGATGCGTTGGCTCCAAATTTGTTAGGAAGTCAGCTGTTCACTCCTGTAGTCATTGAACTTTTGTATGTGACTGGGTTCAAGAGGTTGGACTCCGAAGTCCGAAGATTCCGAAGTCATGAATTTTGCGCACTCAGTTTCCCGTGTCGAATTGTCGATCACTCCAAGGCGCTGGAAGCAGCTCCGAGCCCATCCTTTCATCCAAACGTCATCCCAGCGTTCCCTTTGCTGACATGAAAACCAAGCAAGCAAACAAGCAAACAAACAACGAAACAAACACGATAACAAAAGGTTTCAGAAATTCATAGACAGTTCAAAGCTGTTTGAAGTGCTTTGACACTACTTGGTTTCTACGAGGCCTTAAGGCCCGCAGAGTCTTTACAATTCTATTTCTCCTTGTCCTGAATCCTGATATTGTGAGGATCTTTTAGTGTTTCGAGATGTGTTTTGTTCTTCATTGTTCTTCATTGTTCTTCGACAAAACATTCACATTTTGACTTCTGTGCTGTCCTGAACCGTGCAGTCCTCCGTCTTTACTCCACGTTCAGGTGACCTTTCTGGCGGTGATGCCTTCCTGCAAGCACTTCAAGAACCAAGAAATCAAGAGCGTTGCCGTTGATCTTTTTTTTCCACTATGCTTGACTTGTGTCCGACTATGCTTGACGATGTTTGACTGTTCGGCTGTCTTCTCTGTGGCAAAGTTGACCTAAATTATGATCATTGTCGAATTTTAATGAATTTTATGTATGTTCAATTATGTTACCTGTATTTTTAATAATTTTTTCATGTACATTTAAAGAATGTTTTTCATATCTTTCAAAAGTCTTGAACATCAATTTTGCAAACCTTAATTTAAAAGCTTCCACTTCTCGCATCACTTGGAGCTCCCGGAGCTCCCGGAGCTCCTCACCCGATGAGCCAACAGCGTCGGCAGTGTGCTCTTTGGCACACGCACATCCTGGGAGCGTAGAATCCACGTGAAACAGAAGAAACAAAGAAAGAAATTTGCGTAGAATATTCTTGCGTGTAAAAACGGTTACTTTCTTTTTCTTATACACAAAAAATGTACGTATACAGTATACATAATGCTCATCTGCGAATCTCTTGATACTAGTGTCATCTTTATAGTCTCTTTGATGTCGTTTTGGATTGTTTTGGTCTATCGCTTTAATCTTATTTTCCAACTTTCTTCTTTGATTCCTCCAAACATCGGACATTCAGGCCTGGAGATGCTCGGTGGCCTCTATTGTGTCGAGAGCCTGCAAACATCGTCAGATGTGGAGATGTGGAAAGGGATCCAAATCCGAGGGGGACATGTTTCGGGAGCTCAATGCAGAGGGATGGGATTCATTTCTTGCATGTCGCCAGTCACATACTCGCACTGGGAGCAAACGAAAAAATCCTGGAGCAAAACAAAGTGCATGACTTCTTTCAGTGCTATCAGATCATGATACAGCAGCATAGCATGTGTATACCGTTGATTCAAAAAACGGCCTCCGTCAGGGTGTTTTGCTGGCTCTTCGGTGATGCAGCCTTGGATTCAGTTAGGGATGACCTTGCCTATTTTCAACCGCTAGACCCCCCCCCTACACTTCTAACCCCTTTCCATCACTACATACCAATCCAACCCTCCAATTTCGACCCAAAAACCCCTCCATACACCCTTATCCAAAAAAAAGCACCTTCTCAAGCTTCCACCTCTCCAACACCTCAACCCCTACACCCTTCCAAAATCTCACCGAAAGACCCCACCCTAGCAACAACCTTAACCCCATTACCTGTATCCTTCAAAAATCCCCACCTCAAGAACAACCTCAACCTCAACCCCTTCACCCTTCCAAAAAACCTCCAACTCCCAAAAACCTCAACCTTTTCATTCCAAACTCCAACCCCTGAAAATAGGCAAGGTCATCCTTATAGAATTTTTAACAAACAATATAACTATAATAAAATCATACTCCATAACTTCCTATGAAATATAATTTTATTATACATATGGATTGAAAATTCACCCAAATAATAACCATCTTCAAAGTATGTCTCGTTTCTTTTATTAGTTATTGTATTATCATAAATTAAATTATCTTGTAAATTTCCAATCATTGACCTAATGAAGGATGCTGACCAACAATTTTTTAACTGTATCAATTCTAAAAACTTTTAAAAAACTTGACAATAACCAAATTTAATACATTCTATGTCTTCGTCATTACAACCTTTTTTCTTGTATTCACAATAGATATTTTGTTTAAAATTCAGTAATACCATATTGATATATGAATAATCGTAAATTGTTTTACATATCATATACATTTCATAATCTGATTTATCAAATGTATTGTCAAAATACATAGATGGTTTAATAAACATATTATCTATAACTGTTTTAAATGGTGGAAAGGGGTGATTTAATATTTTATTATATTTGTCGTTACTAATATCTTCACTATTAAAGGACAGAATGTTTAATCTCACTTCTAACGGCAGTTCATTAAACTTTTTCATATGCTATTTATACTATATCAATATAACAATGCTTTAAACACTTTTTTCCTAAAGTTATTTTCTAAAGATTTATTAAACATATTTATCTCCTTGCTTCTTAATCTTATAATACCCAAGTGTGCTACTCTTTGGATACATGATTTCATTGTTATTTAATTTGTTTAAGTATGTATTTCGTTTATTGTCATAACTAGCATTTTTATCTACATCTGGTTTATTATATGTTTTAGGTTTAACCTTATCTTCTAAATCATTAACAGAATTTTCTAAATCGTCTATCTTATCCATTAACTTTTGTAATTTAGTCTCCATAAAACCTTCTAACAATTTAAGTTCTTCTTTTAATTCATCTAACTTGACCATATCAAAGTTTTAGAAAAAATTTTTAAAAATAAAAGTTTTATATTATTTTTAAGATTTCGTTTTTTGTAAGATATATTATTCTCTTTCATTTGGTTTTGGCAATATCTACAATGATTGGATATATTACAAGTTCCTTTGCTTTTATTATATCTGTAAAATTCCTTAATATCTTTATCTCTTTTACATCTAGGGCAATATTTATAACATTCTTGCTTCTTGTCGTGAATGGCATCACGAGCACTTTGTTTATCTAGTTCAAAACCAACAACTATCTTATCTACATAAACTGTCATCTTAATATATATTATATTTTATTAACTTGTTCCTCGTGCCATAGTTGATATAGTGTTAGGCGTTGCCGTCTCTGGTGTAATCAAACTATTAAAAGCAACATTATAAGTTTTTTCTTCTTCTTCTGTTAAAATCTCTCCGTCTGCTTTCGTTTCACTTGTTTTAGTATGTTTTTTACTTTTAATTCTAAATGAGCAAGGATTACAAGAGCATTTAAATGTTTTTGGTTTTATTTCTACCTCATTTCTTTTCTCTGGTTGTTTAACATCTTCTATAATTTCAGTTTTATCAACAGTCTGGGTAGAAGCATCTTTATACTCCTTTTTCTTTCTTCCCATTCTTTATATTGCATCTGACATTTTCTAATATTATTTTTAATATTTCTAGTGTTGCTTTACAGCATCGTTTTATTTTACTATCCTTTATTATGACTTCTTCAATTTTCTCAACTTCATCAATAATTCCAATGTATCTATCATAATCATCACTCATTAATATTAATAATAACTAGAAAATTATTATCAATATTGAATTCTTCCCACGACAAACTAGAGCAAAGACGCATCGGCAGTGCCTCGCGAGCATTCGCGACGCATCAAACTAATTAAAATGAATGTCTCACTCTTATGATGAGTTTTTCATTATCTGTAGAATATTCACGGGGGCGAAACTACCAATGTCTGGGGAGTTGAAAACTATACACTGTCAATTTAACATAGAAATTAATTTCTAAATAGTTTATAATGGATAATAATAAAGTTCCTACTACTAAATTATATAGAACTAAAGAATATACATTCAAACAATCAAAATACGATGTAGCACCAACTATTCCGTTTTCTATGATAATAACTGGTCAATCTGGGTCTGGCAAGACTGTCGTCTTGTCCAATCTAGTTCTGGACATTTACCGCGGTTGCTTTGAAAGAATTTATATTTGGTCAGCATCAATAAACGCTGACCCTGTTTGGTCTCCTGTGAAACATTATATTGAAACTGTATTAAAAATTGATACAAACAAAGAAAAAATATATTTTGATGATTTTAACCCCACTGACTTAAAAAATGTAATTGATTTACAACAGAAAATATCCGAGTATCAAAAGAAAAGTGGAATGACACAACTATTTAGCACTCTTATCTTAATTGATGACTTCGTGGATAGTGTTGCTTTTTCAAAACATAACAGTCTCCTAAATATGCTCTATATTCGCGCTAGGCATTTTGGAATAAATGTGATAAGCAGTTCTCAAAAGTATAATGCCTTATCCACTATTGTAAGAACCAACTCACGACAATTAATTTTCTTCAAATTAAGGAATTATAGAGAGGTTGAAAGCGTTTTAGATGAATTAGCAGGTGTTTTAATTAGCAAGAAAGCACTAACTAACACTAAAAGTCTTCACGAAGCAAAGCAACTGTTATTAGAAATTTACAATATGGCAACAGAAGAACCGTATTCATTTTTATTCGTTAATCTAATGAAGCAGAATATCAATGATGTTTTTATGGTCAGATTTGATAAGCGTATAACTATTGATGAGGATGAAACTATAAAATGATTAATAATATTAGAACAAATATTATTAATTATTAGAATAAACTAAAGGGGCAACAGTGTAATGTATGAAAACCAAAGCAAGGGCACAAATTCTTTTGTTTTTCTCTTTCTTTCTCGTCTTCTTCTATCTTATCTAATAATTCCTTCATTGCCCTTAATAATATATTATTATCATCAATTTCTTGACTTTTTTCTTTAAGCAATTTCATTTTATGATTATACTCCTCGTGATTTTCTGGAACAATATAAATACCTTTATTTTCAGACATATATTATTATTTAGATTTTTTCTTACTTTGTTTTTTACCTTCACCTTTACCTTTTAACTTTTTAACTTCATTTTTTAAATCATTTACTTCTTTCATCAATTCTTGAACCGCTCCCCATAATACGATATTCATTTTCATATAATTCAACCTTAAATATTTTTCATCATTGTCTTTCATTATAAGATTGTCCCACTTCTCTGTTATTTTTGAGTTTTTTATGTCTTGTGCTATAAATCCCACCTCTGTTTTATCTTTTCCTATGAAATTAAATTCTTTCGGTTTAATATATTTAACAGCATCATAACATTTTTTAATATTAATTTCTTTTATATTCTCTTTCAATCTTTCATCGGATGTTTCTAAAACAGTCCCATTAACATAAATTCCGGCACTTGATACTTCGCATATGTTTGAGTTATTAATAGATAATAATATTAATCCATCACTTGTTGAAACAGTTGAATGAGTAATATCTAAATGATTTAACAAATTCACTGCTCCATCACTAATTACCATTTCTGGAGTAGTTCCTATTGTTCCTATCCTAAAGTTAATATTACTTGCTGTATTACCTTGCCATAATAATAAATCATTAGTTGTTGCTTCTTCTTTAATACTACAACCATTTCCTATTAAAATATCGTCATCGTTTTGGATAGTTAAAGCTCTTTCTAATACTAAATTCCGCTTACAATTAATAGCACTATTCGTTAAGTGTAATATCTCTTGTGCCGATGAAGCGTCGTTATTCATAAAATTATTTGGGACTATATTGAATTTAATATTGAAACCGTGATTAAAATTTAAATTGTTATTTTCATATATTCTTGCTCTGTTTCCATTAAACATAATATCACGACTAGCATTAACATTAAACCTACTGTTAAGATTAATTCTGTCTGCTGTCATTTCCATTTTAATTTCTGTTGATGCTGGAACTGCTGTTCTATCTGCCTGAATAACGAAATTTAATTGATTTTGATGACAAATATCTAACTCTAAATTACCTCCGTCATTTACTTCTCTAATCATGCCTTCCGATAATAATCTGAATTCATCTGTTGAAAAATTAACAATACCATTAACATCTAATGAAACACCTACATCACCTGTTTTATTTATTCCAACTCGTGCTGTTCCTCCTCCTATTTGTATCCTATCATTAGAATTACTACCTATTCTCATTAGTGTCCCTAAATCATTACTATTATTAAATACATCCATATCATAACCGTTCCATTGCCAATAGTTGTTAGTGTTTTGAATTCTAAACGTTGGAAAGGCATTGCCATTATTTTTATAAATAGTAATCCCACTATTAGATGAAACATTAATATTAGTTCCTTCCATTGAAATATTATTTTTAAAATTTACATTTCCATTTCCTATATTTAGTTCCTTCGCACTATCATCTGATGAAACATAACAACCAATAGTGTCTCCCTCTACATTAATATAATTTGTAGCATCATTTATTTTTAATACTACATTACTACCACCAAATTTAGTAAAACTTAATCCATTAGCATCATTTATAGATACACTTGCGTTTGCTGGAAAACTCATTCCTTGATTTACATATAAAGGTCTTAAACAATCTATAACTGGAAAAAAAGTTATATTTCCTGATGTCTCTGATACATCTAATTTAGCATCTAATAATGTATCAATCTGGGCATCTGTATATCCTCCTGTGCTTAAACCATCAATATAAGTCTTATCATAATAATTGGTTTGTATTTGACCAATAGTATAAAAATTAGTTCCGATATATGCTTTATCATAGTATGATGTGCTTATTTGTGATGAAGTTAAATAATCACTTGTTAATGTAGAAGTTAAAACATAACCTTCTAATGTAGTAGCGAGTTGTGAGTTAGTTTGATAATTATTAGTTAACTTATTATTAATAGCAAGTGTATTAACCTTATTAGCATCTATATTATTTAAATGTGTTGTTGATGTTGCTTTTAGATTATCAATTTCCGTTAAATTACTTGCTACTGTGATATTCAAGTCTGCGATTAAACCTAAATGTGTATTAATAGTATTTGCAAATGCTGTGTCCTTAACAGTTAAAGGAGCAATGGCATCGTCTAAATCTTGCTGTGATAAACCTCCTGCTGTTATTATAGCATTGTCTAGTTGTGCTTTTGTAGCAATGGTAGAGTTTCCTGTGCTTTCAATTTTAAAAATTTCGTGGGCGTATATGATATTTGAACCGTCAGTTGTTATACTGTTAAACATTAATATTATTATATTAGAAAATAATAATATTAATCTTGATTATTAATAAATTCTTGGTGCTTTTTGCTTCTTCTATGTGTGCTTAAATCTGACCTACAAACACTAGAACCGCATTCGCATTCAACTTTTTCACGCCTCCTTTCTCTGTGTTTTTCTCGCTGTTCTTTAAATATCTCTTTATTATTGCTATAATTTTCATGGCGTCTTTCATTAATGCCATCCTTTTTTTCATTCCAATATTGTCTGTGGTGTTCTCTTAATGTCTCACCGTGTTCCTCTCTATATTGTTTATGATACTCTCGCATCTTTTCGGCATTATCTTCTTTCCATTCTTGTAATGTTCTGTCTTCTATTCTTTTGTTTAATGTTCCAATCTTCCTTATCCATTCTCCTTCTCTTGCCCTTAATTGTTCAATATTTTTACAGGGGTATTCTTCAACTAGTTCTATATAAAAGTTTTCAACACCTAACTCATTCATTTTTGTATAAAGTCGTGTGTTCTTATCTCTGTCATTTTTCATATTTGACCTGTGTTTTTCCATTCTTTTACTTAACGGTTGAGTTGAACAACCTACATATAAATCATTATCTACATAATTTCGGATACAATATATTCTACCATTCTTATAACTTCTTTTACTACTTTCTTCACCCATAATTACTATAAACAATTTTTCTTTAAATGTTTATAGTAATTTGTAGTAATTTTTAGTCATAAACCACGGCACCGCTTTCCCTCAATTCCACCACCCCTTCTGAAACTAAATGGGAGAAGACCTCCTCTATTCCTTCATTTTCTCCTAATGTAGCATACGGCCGGATACGAGCAGTGAGTAATGAACCCATCTTTGTATTTGCTCCAGTAAAATTATTGTCAGGAAGTTTCTCAAAACTAATCGCACATACGAACTTATCTTCACGATACTGTTTATATGAAATGCTACAGGCGTCTTGGTCAGGATTAAGATAATTCAATGTTCTTCGTAAGAAATAGAAATGCTCTGCTAAACTCTGACTTTCAAATTCAGGGTATTTCTTATTACTAATACTTATCTGCCAAGTAATATTTTTATTTTTGTCTTGAAATCCATAACCAGCATTATCACCAGTAGCACCCACGCCTCTGTCAAAAAATCGTGAGTTAATCATTGGATTGTAAAAGTAGTTCCATTGCTTATACATATAATTATCCGCAATGTATTTACCATCTAATTTTCCATCTGTTAAATGTGCTCCTCGTTGTGGTCGGTAGAAAGTTAAGAAAATGCCATTTAATTTACTCGCACTCTTTACAATATTCATATTAATCTCGTTTCTTTGATTGTTGAAAGTCTGACTAATGGTGTGATACATTGGATAAACCATTTTCAACGAACCGCCCTCTAATAAGTGGCGAGTAATGTTATTATTTACTTGACTATCAATTTGGACTACTTCCGCACGAATTATTAAGTTATTCAGTTGCCAAGTTGTAGAAGTGTTGCCAGTTGTAAAATAATAACCAGCACCATCACCACCTCCAGTAGTAGCAGTAGCATCTAATGTAGGTTGAATAACAGGCGTATTTTCATCCGATACTATAGTGAATTCTAATTCTAAAGGAGCATAACGAACAGGTAAATAATAATTAGAATTCAAGAAACCACACATTGGTTTATGTCCTAGTCGCATATATTCACCACCGCCGCGAATTCCAGACATAGAATGACGAGTAGGTCTATAAGTAAGGTCTCCGTAATTATTATGGTCGCGATGGTCAGGGTCATTAGGTGCTAATTCAACACCATCACCAGCACCATTTACTTGTATAAATTGGTCTAAACCAGTAGCATAAGTATGTCGTAAATCATCATCCCAGCGTGGTTGAGCACCACTTTCAATGTCATCCATATCACGAGCACTTTGACTTTTGAATGAGTTATATCATTCACAATGACGATTATAAACATCAATGTCTTGAACTAACTGCCCTCCTACAGTGCATCTATAACGATTGATAAAACCGTGTAATCCGCTTAATGGTCGTAAGAAATGAGTAGCAGTAGCATCATCATTCTGTAAATTAGCAAATAAACGAATACTTGATAAGTCTAAATATGTATTATCCTCACCTGTAATGTAAAATCTAATGTTTTTGTTTCCTGTGGCGGAGTTGTAAATATTACTACCTGATGGAAAATAATTAACGTGCTTCCTATCAATTACATACTGTGCGGTATTCGGCAGACCAAAATCTAACGCCGGACTCATAGCATCATTACTTTCAGCAATAAGATTATCCATAAGTATATATTTTATGATAGATAAATTTATTTTTTATATTTCTTTTTATTCTCTGATGGCGGAAGTATCTTTTTAATTTTATTGTCGCGAATGCTTGCGAGGCTCTGCCGAGCGTCATTATTTTTCATTTGTATAATATTTGTTTGTTTTTCTTCAACTAATTCCTTTATATTATTATAATTTTTTTTATTCAAATCTTTTTGTATTATATTATTTAATTTGTTAGACCTGTTGCTTAATATTAATTCTTTATGGGGGTTGTATTTACTTCTGTTCATTACTGTTATTTAGATTTTGTTGATTTAATGAACTGTCGCGAATGCCTCGCGAACTCACTAAGTTCGAGTCTGCTAAAGCATAACTGCCTTGTGTTTTCATATTTTCAAAACTGTGTGCTTTTACTGGGTTGTTAGTATGGGCATCTACTTGAATAGCATCTCTGTCTAACATACTTATGGGGTCTGATTTATTTCTAAATCTCAAGTGTCTAGGATTTTTAGCACCACCATTTCCACGAATATTAACAAATGGACTGCCATAAACAGTAGAAACATATTTATTATTATTTCTATTGTTAATTTCCTGAACAACCGCCGAACCTAAACTATGAGCAACCAGACGATTTACTTGTGGGTTCTTTTCTAATTCCTTAACTACATCCTGATATTTTTGACTAAATTGTGTATTATGTGTTGGTAGTAGAAATATGTCAGAAAATACATCATTCACTTTAGAACCAAAACCATCTTTTCCGCCTGTCCCTGATATATACATAGTGTTATTATCAACAACAATCCCTGTATCTCTACCATAAGCAAATTTTAAACCCTTTACATCGTCTATTTTTTGTTTTGTATATTAACAACTTCCCTATATTTTGGATTACCGTCCCTCATTCTATCGTTAAAATGGTCATTGAAACTTTGTGCCCTTAATCGTATTGACCTTACCTGTGGGTGCTCGCCTTCTTCGTCTTCTTCATCATCATCGTCATCACGGCTTTGCCCTGATGAGGCTTTAGCGGCATCACCTCCATTAAAAACTGCTTCTCGTGCTTTCCTGCCCATTAATTTTGCTGGTATTGTTTCTGGACGTGGTGCTATTCTCGGTAATATTTGATTTCTCCATTGCTCTGATGCTCTTATTGCTCGGATGCCTGCCCGAATTCCTGTTCCTATGGTTGCCATAATATTATAATATAAAATTTTCTACATTATTTAATAATGCTTACAAGTAGAAAATTAACTTACAACAAAATTTTTGTTGATAGCGAGCAAAGACTAGCAGGAAGTAATAGTAGTTCTGATTTTGTTATAGAATTAAATGAAACACTTGAATGCTTCGGAAACACAGTTATGTATGTTATTGAAGAAACTATTCCTGCTTCAATATTTACAACACAAAGGGGTTTTTATGAAAACTTTTAATTTAATCTTATATAATAGTAGTGATAATAGTGTTAATAGATACATAACTGTTAATATAGCGGAGGAGGTGTTTTTTGCAAGTAGATTAGCTGGGGCAATTGTTTCTGGGTTGAATAGTCAAACTAATGATATACAAGAAGAGTTATTCCGTTATTTTTATGACAGTGATAGTAGGACAATGAGACTTTTTTCAAACTCGTCGGATTATAAATTTAAAGTGCTTACAGACGCCGAGTTAGTTTTTAGCACTATTTTCAATGGTGCTATTATTTCTGAACCGTTAAGTATAAATAAGTTAATTGGTAATTACATACAAAAAGAACCCTCTGATACTTGGACGTCTGGACTGATGAACCTAATCCCATTCAGTGCTGTTTATATTGTTTGTAATGAACTCTCGGATTTTCACTATAGTGCTCCGAATGCTTACTCTAGTGGAATTATTAAGAAAGTTCCGATTACTACTAATGTGGGCGGTGTTTCATTCCAGACCGCCAGTGTGTTGCCTTCAGACTTTATCGATGTAAGTTCAAGGTCTTTCAAAAGATTACGCTTTAGAATTACAGATGCTACTGGAAAAACAATTGACCTACACGGCCACGGAGTGAGTTTTTCGCTTCTTTTCGCTAATTTATGAAAAAGTATTTAAACATTAAAAAACATATATAAACATAATAAGATGTATCAAAATGGTAAGATATATAAGATATGGGACAGTGGATTTAACGAGTGTTATATTGGTTCAACTTGTGAAGAACTGAGTAGGAGGATGTCAGGTCATAGACATAAATATCAACGCTACTTAAAAGGATTAAAAGATAATACCAGTTCATTCTATTTATTTGATAAATACGGTGTGGAAAATTGTAAAATAGAATTATTAGAGTTATATCCTTGTAATAGTAAGGCAGAATTGACAGCACGGGAGGGACACCATCAGCGGAATAATGACTGTGTGAATATTCAAATAGCGGGGAGAAATAAAAAACAGTATTATGAAGAGTGTAAGGAAACAATCAATGAAAAGAAAAAGATATATGCCGAAGAACATAAGGAGGAGACCCGAGAATATAAGAAACAATACTATCAAGAAAATAAACTTTATGTTTCAAGTAAATGTAAAAAATATTATGAAGAGAATAAAGACAAACTCTTAGAATATGTAAAGGAATATTATAAGAATAATAAGGAGAAAGTCCAAGCAAGAAGACAACAAACAATTAAATGCGAGTGTGGATTAGAAATGCGTAAATATAGTTTAAAACAGCATTTAAAATCATTAAAGCATCAACAATATATAAATCAAATGAACTAACAAGAACAAATAAATTAGTATCCATATTTTAAACATTTAATAAAATATCTAAAATATAGATAAGATTTATCTACTTCATTATAATATGTCAGAAGAGGTTAAAGAAATTGAAGAAGCACCTAAAGAAGCACCAGAAGAACAAATTGAAACAGTTGCACAAATTAACCAAGAACCAATTAATGAAATAGTTAAAGAGGAGATTAAGGAAGAAGTTAAAGAAGAGAAGAAACCAAAAACAATAACCTGCCCTAAATGTAATAAAAATATGTTATTACGCTCATACAAATATAAGCACGAATTGAATTGTAAAGGAAAAGCGGAAGAAAGAACAGAAGTGAAGAGACAAGCAAAACCAAAAGCAAAAGCAAATGAAATAGTAGCAAGACCTATAGCAAATCAAGTTGTAGAGGAAGAACCAGTTTATTTTCAAGAGGTTAAAGAAAAAGTAAAACA
>OMLO01002770.1_pt1 | contig 14303 bp, 16 predicted proteins | sample 1674811 | NCBI WGS metagenome assembly OMLO01 (sample SAMN06265003, study PRJEB25207) | coral metagenome | isolation source: Coral host | place: Mexico:La Bocana,Puerto Morelos, Mexico | collected 2008-11-13
AAAAGACATCAAGACATGATTCTCAGAATCTCTTCATCGGGATTGGGGCAGAGCGTACCTTTGAGGTTGTGCTTCATGACGAATCGACCCATTTGACCTGGCATGCATCCCACGGAGGTCCATTCCCGAGATGATCCATGAGCCACTTGTGTTGGGAAGGTATCTCATATAAATAAATAAATATATATAAATACACTAAGTGAAAATAAATATATATATATATATATAAATACACTAAATGTTTTGAATCTAAACAATGCGTACAGCGGCTAAATGTTTTTTCCTTGTGCGTTCGATGAGACTGGATCTACAGGCGCCAGATCAGCTACATTAAATTTGGGATAAAGCAATCCATGTGGTAGGACCGCTTCCTTTCTTGTGGGGACCAAAAACCCACAGGAATCCACAATGAATTAAAATCAATCCATCCTCTAAGCTAAGAAATCAAAGATGGGCCCCAAGTTGGCGCATCTCACCCAAAGAGCATCCTTTCGCGTTTGGCGTTTGATGGATCTATACGACCGCACGTTCTGCTTTATGAATTTCAAGGCCTTGGTCCTGTTGGCTTTCTGATGCCTGGACCTCAACTTCGCAAGAGCCTTTCCAAACCTTGGATGTGGGGCGGCTGCTGTGTGTCCTAAACCAAGTGGGCATAGTGTTTTTAACTTTTCAACACATATTTTTTGGTGGTGAAAGAACTTGGTGATCCCTCTTGAAAAAGAACCAAAACCTTTGCTGGTGATGTTAAACCAAATCACGGCCCTGGGTAACTTTGACTCTTTTTGAGATTCGGATTACCCTTTATGCGGGTTCTTCCAGATCCATCAATATATCTATCCACCAGCGAAACTTGCTCAATAGGGGAGCTTCGAGGTCTGAAATCAGACAGCTGGCTTATGGAGACATCGCCTTGGTTTCACAGGTACAAATGTCATTTAAAGAAACCTTTAAGTACTGGAGTTGATTGTTCCACCTAACTGGTCAAACTTCCTTCTCCCCAAAGAATCCCCATTCGGAAAATGTACAAATTAGAATCCCAAGCAAGGTCACTGCTATAAAGCCAGGTTGGCTTCTCAGACTTTCCACCGTAAGATCCCATGGTAAATCTATGTCGGTGTACAGTCATTGCCTTTAATATCTCCTGGAAGCATGGGTGACTCTCCATCCAAGACCCCTGCGGCTGCTCCACAAACCACCATACGTTCATTGCAGCCACGATCCATATTATAATGAGTGTCCGCGTGGCTAGCTTGTTCCCCATATCCACTGAGGGATATGACTCCTCACCTAATGGTCGTCGCGCAGATCTCTTTGAAGTTCCTGTGTTCCTTAGAGATTGTGGGGCCCCTTTGTTTGGACTGGAAGAGTTCTTGGCAGTTGCTATTGGGAGGATGGCTTGTGGTAACCAAAGAGACATCCATTTCACAATTGACAATCACACTTGTAGAAGTTTTGGTGGGGTTGGAATGGTGGAATTGGAATGATTTTCTTTATGTTCTGTTTGCAAATGAAATTTCATACATCAGCAAATATCACATATTTGCATATGTACATATTTACACTGATCCAAAAATATGTACATAAAGATAAAATCAAAATGCATCCATGCACATGTGTCGAATGCTACAGATGTTATCATTGCCACATCTAGATATACACAGAAAGAAAACATAAGAATACATATACAGTAAATATATATATATATAACAAGTTTATTTAGAAAGGAAATACACAGAAGTACAAACATGTATTTGCCAATTCTGTACTATTATATTATAAGTAACCGTAACCTGGTAGTTTTTGTGTTTTGATGCTTCAACCTTATCAACCAAAACACATGTAGACGAAGCTTGAACACACGGGTGCAGCCAACAGCCCACCACCAGGGCGAATGCAGGTTGCATGATAACATGCTGTGATGAATCCAACAGGGGTGAGCATGTTCATGGTGGATGGGTCGTGACGAACATCAAGGGCCACAGATCGTGTACGACCCTCCTTTTCAGGGAAAAGAAGATCACACCCATGCCCCTGAAGATAGGTTTGAAGTTTGAACCAAAGTTTTCCAGGTTGTGGTTTTTTAGGGGGTTATTCCCTATTCCGTAGGAAACCTCATTGGATATGATTCGGGTGTGGAATAACACCAATTCGAGGTGGGTTGGTAACATATGTATATGCAGTTCTGGTTGGTATTGGTTTTGGTGGGTTTAAACAACTTCTTGTGTAGATGCCCTTAAGTCCTGAAACTCTCCCTTCGTCACCGAGCAATCACCAGCAAACAACTCAAGGTGGTCAATCTCATGATTCGGGCCCCATTGCAAGCCCTGCGTAGCAAAAAGGCAGTTCACTAGAAGCGCTATCACCTAAGTAGGGATGATCAGGCCACGGTTGAAGGGGCAATTTTCTTTCAATTTTACATTTTGAGACTCATCAATCGGTGTGATAAGTTGAAAAGGAACAGATCATAATATGTATGAAATGATAATAGGTAATATTGATATATATTTCTGAATATATATGAATATATATGTAAATGTAAATATATATATATCTATATGTAGACCCAATTGCACCCACCAATCATGTCGAGTGGCCGCTGGAGCTTTCAACACCCTAAGGCCAGCGATGATACTCTTCCTTTTCACTTCTCGAAAGGACTTCTCTGGGCCGGACTCTTGGAGGGAGGCCGGTGTCTTCTGTTTGGCATATGCCAGAACAGTTCGCTTACCCACCACCCCTTTTCCCATTGGAACCCAAATTACTATGTTGGAGGGTGCAGTCCACACAGGGGATTGAGCTGTCGTAGCTAGCGTTGGTGACATACAAAGTTGTGATGAATCAGAAAACAGAAACATTATGCACTTGTGGTAGAATGCACCTATGATACATATGATACGGCTTGTATGAATCAGCTTTGCCAAAATGTACGTTCATGTTAAATATCACTGAAGGCAAGCAAGGGAACCATCTTGATCAATTTGAATGGTGACTTGAACGTGAAACGCATAATTTTTCCATACCAATGCCAAAGCAGTGTCGATTTCAATATCCCGCTTGAGCATGAGACCAGATTCTAAGTGTCAGGACGCAATATTGCATCCATCGTTCCCCAAAGCATTATTCCTAATGCATTTCCCAGACTTCGCCGGTGTTGTTGTTGGGATCAAAAGCAGCTGGCCGCAGCCTAATTTGGAGGGTGTTGTATGGATGTCAAGTGTTGAATTTGAACAAAAGGGAATCTATGTTCTCCCCCAAGGTGAAAACACCAAACCCATTGCTGCAGGAATAGTCTAAGATGATATGCTAAAAATATATACTTGGGCTGCGGTCTATAGCTGCTGTCATGATCGCACCACAACCAAAATCAAAATATCAACTATATCCATCATGGGAGGATTCCAGCTTTGCTGCAGGCCATGATCCAGGCTGACCTAACACCTCCATTTTTGGCCCACGACACCTGCCCTTTGTTTTCCCCCCTGACATAGTATGCTTTGTTTTTAAGCAAGACTTCCAACTTCCTGCCCCCCTTCTCGATGGTGTAGCTGTGGTTTCCAAGATGCTTTCTGTCGCTTGAAGGCATTGCGTTGCCTTATAAGCCACAGCTGTTGACGTGCATTATTGGGCTACCCATCTTGAGAACACTAGTGAGGCTGAATGACTCCGAAATCATACTTTGAATGATACTTTTCTGTAAAACAAAAAATGAGCATTTGAAAAATGCAATGTTTTTTTCTCAGAAGTAGACGACTTTGTTGAAGGGCTCGTTGTGACCATACCCACACATCCCTTAACCACCAAATCTGAAATTGACCCTCTATCTTTTGGAAGTATATAGATAGATCCCTTTTGGAGTACCGACCTTACCCCCAAAGAATCCAATCGGTGGTAAAGCCAAGGTATGAGGAATACCCAGCTCGGTCAAGTTGTAGTCACCATACCAAACATCATCCTGCTGCAAGTGGTGACCATCCCCGGTTTTTGGAAACAACTTAAGCATGGTATTTTGAATGTGGTATTTCTTTCAATGTATATATATATATATGTATATGTATATGTATATGTATATGTATATAAATATATATGGATCCACATTTAACTTGCATATGTTCAAAGCTTGACAACTTCAATTCCATGATGTTTTCTTGGTATACAACCCAGTTGGTAGTACCAAAACAAAGCTTGACCGTGTTCAATAGCCATTTCAATTGGGTCATTTTGTCTTGGTAAAACAACAAGTGGATAGTACCAAAATACTTTTGATATTGTTCAATAAGTTTGTCAACCAAGTTGTCTCCCATTCATATGCTGGTCAAGCCGGGGCACGGTGCCATCTCGAGGAGGTTGGACGGCAACAGCAGCAACATCATCTGCAGGTGCGGCAGGCTTCTTCTTGGGGTTGTTGCGACGAAAAGATGCCTTCTTGCTCTTGCAAGGCTTCTTGCAAGGCTTCTTCTTATCTTTGGTCTTCTTCTCAGTCTTCGACTTCGGATTGACCTGAAGTTGAAGGGATGGTTTGAAGAACTTCGTTTGATTGTGGTAGCTACTTGGAAGATGAATCTGACCGATTTTCCTACGTAAGTTCCGTCAGGGTTGAAACCACAAATCAGAATATCTTTACACACTCTTTCAATACTGGCAACATTGAAAGAAAAGCATGTATGCACATGCACATCACCAAGAAAGCGGTACATCTATAAGTGTCGTCTACCCCAAACTATTTTTAAGATGCAGCTACAATATGAAACCTTAAAAACTCATTTGTCAAGACACCTGTTGTCCAATGATTGGGGGCTCGCTTTTGACCAAATCATCCGCAATATCATCGAACCAAACTGGTTGATGCAAGGGCGGCATCTTCATGGTGTCTATAGAATACCACTTTGGCTTAGAATCCTCGATCCCCATAAGCCCAAGAGCTTCGTGGAATATATCCTGAATGGGAACAGGAAACATTCTTAGAAAAGAAAATGCATTCTTTTTACTTAAAGCTATTCAAAAGCTTGAGAAACTGGGAATACTTTTTTGTCCACCACTCATCCACCAACACCACCAGCGCCAGCCAAGAAACGCCAGTAGCACCAGTGCCATGCATCATCACCTTTCCCTTGTCCGTTCGCAGGGTCTTCTCCGTAGAGCCATCTAAACGCGAGCTTGGCAATCGTTTTCCGGGGGTCACGTAGTTCTCGTCAGTCTCCTTCGAGGCCATCGCGTAAACACCGGTAGACGAAGAAGGAAGGTTTGGCGTACCATCATCCTCATCATCGCTAGATTGGGCTCTTTCCAAAGGGCAATGTCTTGGCGAAGGTGGCCAGGATTTCCCTTCCTTCAACATCTTCCTTTTGAGAAGCTTGTTGGCTTTGGTCACCCCTGTCTTCTCCCAAGGAGATCGTGACTCATTGTCCGTAGACTGAAGCTCCATGTTGTTCTTCTCATCGTCAGAGGAAAGCTGAGGAGGCGTTGCACCCAAGACAAGGGTTGTGGCATCATCAAAGTCTGACGCCTCATCATCATCGTCACCATCACTTCCATCTTCAGTACTGCGGTCACCATGATCATCAACATGGTCACCTTCACCTTCACCTCCATGTTCAGTAACTTCATCATCAAGGTCACTGTCATCTGAGTCATCATCAACGGGACGGTCACCTTCATCTTCAGCACCGCGGTCACCTTCATCTTCAGCGCCACGGTCACCTTCACCTTCACCATCATCTTCAGCGCCACGGTCATCTTCTCCCTCATCATCTCCATTCTCAGCAGCATCTGCCAAGGCCTCCATAGGGCGCAAAGCGAAATTGGAGTCCATTGTTTTGGGATGTTTTGTTTTTTGTTTTGTGGAAGACCGCTGCTACAACAATCAGATTCAGGAAGTTTCCATTTTTGTTTTGCAGAAGACGGCTGCTACAACAATCACACTGATTGTTTTGGGAAGTTTCCATCTTTGGTTTTGCGTAAGACAGCTGCTACAATAATCACGCTTATTGTTTTGGGATGTTTCTGCTTCTTGTTTTGCAGAAGACCGCTTAATACAACAATCACACTTAGTGTTTTGAGAGGTTATTGCGTTTTTTGGGGGAAGACGACACTAATAGATATAGACTAAGCAAATGGAAAGTGACTCAACCAACACACACACATATGTCAAACATACACCCTACCTGAGACATCCTCTCTTCATCCAACTGTTGGGAGCGCCGTAAGAGGAGAGCCTGGGTCATTTGACGGCTTCAAACTTTTAAAGTACAGATCAGCGCATCCCCCAATTTCCAAAACTTGAAGTTGAAGTTTACGAGAAATTACTTGTATTATTTTCATGTAGAGCGTGAAAACCCCAACACAGATGTATCAACAAGTAACTGCAGAGCGGGGTGATGGCTCCAGCATGCCTTTCAACTCAGTGACGCGCTCATTGAAACTTGTGGTGCCTAGGTTGGTCAAGCAAAGCCGAACTTTATGAGATCATGTGTTCAAAACAATTCCAATAGAGGGGTCAACGGGAATCAAAGCAGTGAACCATCATTGCCTGTGATTTTTTTCTGAAATAGGTACCTAAGGACACCCATAACAAATCCAATAGAGGCGTATAAAAGGGAACAAAAAATGTGAACATGTGAACCGTATTGAATCGTCATTGGCTGAGAAGCTATTTCGATATAGGTACCTAAGGGCACCCATAAGACGCTTCACGCGTTCAGCTTCCCGTGAAGCTTGTGTCTTTTTGTCCTCGTTCCTCTTGGATAGTAATGTGCCATCCAAAAGCACATCCAAATACCTTAGTCACGAGAGGCGGAAACGAGTTTTGGTATTACAAAAACAGAAGGACCTAGAATGTCCCAAACATGCAGACGGACAAACAAATAACCACTATAAAACAAGGATAAGGCTATAAATAAATGATACACATACGCATTATGTTTCAAAGACTCTTCTAGACAATATAAAGCCACATATGCAAACCTTCAGAGTTATGAAGAGCTGCAAAAAGACATCCGTCATGAACATGCCACCTGGCACAGCTTTTGGGAAATGCTGTACCACCGGTTTTAGCCAGACATAGTTGGCCGCTATTTCCTACAGGGTCAATAACAAAGGTTTTAAAGGTAACATGTAACATTCTACAGACAATCTACATGTATGAAAACACCAAACCACAAAATGCGATCCCTGATTTTTGGGAGGTAAAGCCAATCTACTTGTTTGAAAATACCAAACCACAAAATGTGACCTGATTTTTGGGAGGTAAAGCCAATCTACTTGTTTGAAAACACCAAGCCACAAAATGTGACCTGATTTTTGGGAGGTAAAGCCAATCTACTTGTCTTTGAAAACACCAAACTCTGATTGTATGCGGGGTGGATTTCAAAATGAAAACATGTTCTTTCGACTTGCCCCCTACTCGGAAGCTCGGACGACACACATCGGACTCAAGTCGCACGAGGTCAGCGCCATTGAAAGAAGAACTGCGCAGAATGTTCAAGGCGCGCGGCGGTATGTTGCTCAACATGTCAGCTGCCACAGCCGCCTGGGCTTCCGGTTGTCTTGCAGATTGGTGAATTGACCTCCTTTTTACTTGATTTTTTTCTGAAGAAACCCCAACTGCAATAATTAAAAGACATCGTTCCCATGACTACCTAACATTTTGGAAGATCAATCAACTTTGGTATATACCCCTGTGTGCACACCAGAATGGGCCAAGAAACAACGAAATCCTCGTTCCACTTTATCTTTCCAGGGCCTTGGTTTCCGCAGCGAGTGGCAAATGGAAAAGGACCACAAGGAATAGATCGATATACATCACATTGAATTAACATATCTTTTCAAAGGCATTGGAAAAATTGTCGTTGCAAGTTATCAGCTGTATACTGTAATGGTTTTGTTGCCGAAGGATCATCCCCGATTTCAGTGGAAGGGTGTTGACATCTCCAGTAAGCCTGTCTATGCTTAAAGGTGTTTCTATGCCCCCTTGCATATGAACCAACTATTCTTCCGTAATCAGGCCAAACACCACACACCCAAAAAAATAAGTTTGTAGTCATGTTACGGACTGATTTCCAACTGGCTTTTGGCATGCCCATGGCTTCATGCAAAGGAACCAAAGCTTCATCAGGGGAAGCCGGGGAAGCCATTGGACGTCACTGGATATGCTGATCGCTTTTTGAACCTAAACCATTTCACATGCGATCAGCTGACTAAAAAAAACAAGTGGTAGATCTTTAGCTACTTCAGCTGTCTCACTTGACATCTCTATATTGAAGCTCAAACGTTTGGTTGGGAATTGCTCATTGAATGAGTGCTTAGACTTGGTACTGTAGGGTTTCAACGTGTCCTTCCAACACCCACCAACACGCAGCAAAATGAGCAGGTGTTGCGAAAGATGATGAAGACCACTGCTGAGTGGAACTTCTTTTGCGACCTGGGCGATGCTTCATCCACATAGTCCCAAGAAAAGCGTTTGGGAAAGGTTTGGGGCCACTTTGACTTCTGTATATATAAATATATTTATCATTCACCCAGGTCACATCGACAATATTGCGATCATGTTTCACTCGGCGTTTTCACTTTGACACAAAGACAAAAAACGGGAAGTTGACAAGTCTATATGGTTGAATGATATTGGTCAACTCAAGCGACATCTCAACATCTAGGAAACAGAAAACAACATCTAGTTGCTTCATGGGCACTGGGATCCCAACCCCAAAAATGTCAAATCAAAAAGTCAGCCATTGCAGTTGCGTATCACGGCAAAGCGAGCGACAGTTTGCAGGCACAGTGTTGGTGTTTTAGAAAGGTTCTTCACTGAGAATCCGTCCTATGTGAAGTTCACGATAAAACAAACTTGTTGTTTGCTGTTGATTGAATCTGCGCAGTGGGAGGCAGTGAACTGTGTCTCTAAAGTTTCACCTCGAGGTATCACGCTGTTCATCAAAGGTATCTCTTGCAAAAGATCATGCGTAGATTTTTTTCTGCCAAAAACCTCAAAAAGAAAACCATCATTTGGCCAAATTTGAAGGACTTGATTTAAACCACTCCATAAATGACTAAAATCTGCATTTGGAGATTTGGAGGGCGCTCAACCCCATCGCCCCAGAAAGCCCAAAAAGGCTCCAAGGCACAAAGCGTGGACTGGCAAAACAGTGATCTATATGGAACTCCGCACGTTTGGACGGTCAAACTCAAACCAAGTAAAACAATCTATAAGTTCTGCCAAAAATATATTCCTGTGATATATAGGTCTTGGTTCTAGCAAAAACATCGTCATTTGATATCATTTGGATTTGCTTTTGGCAAAAACACATGCATTTGAATTTTGGAGTTGGTTTTGACAAAAAACATCGGCTTTTGCTTCGAACTGTGGCTTGCACAAAAAAAGAAACAAACCCGTGTGAAACCACCAAACACGTTTCGGGGAAGTTCGTTGGATGGATGTTTTTTCACATCATATGTTTGTATATACTAAAAATATAGTTCCATTGCGGTTGCAAAATATTTGCTTCAAACATCCTGGAACCCCAAATGAAACACCATGCCCACCGTGTTTTTTTCGCCGTCCTGCCCCCCCCCCCAAGTTTGGACGTTTAATAACACTACCCAACAGGTTTTCTCAACTTTGCGAAAACCTTTACACATAGACATGTATGAATTATACAAATAAATTTACTTTAGAAGAAAAACCCTGGTCCATAGTATATATTAGCCCAGAACCTTTTGTGCCCATTGGCTATGGCTCTCTAAAGTGGCCGGGAGTGGTGGTGCAACAGTTTTGCGATGTGCTGTAGCGGTCACTTTGTGGAGACATGCCTTGCACATGCTTCATGTGGTTTTGGTGAAACATGTAAACTATTTTTTGGCAACACATGTGACAATAGTTGCAGCAATCCATTCCTGATGAGTGCCACCTCATCCCATCATGAGAGTGAAGGGAAAAAGCAGAAAATCTTTGGAGCATGCATGCTTCGGCATCATGATATACAAAGGAAAGCTGTACGGTGTCGGGAGCCATACAGCCACACAAAGGACATCATAAGATTCTTACGGTAGTGCTACCCCGGCTCCTCGACTTGGCGCACAGCTGCCTGAAGTTGATGCGAGAAGGCAAGCGTCCAATTCTTGCAGCAGCTGATATCGAGGATGCATTTCACAATGTTCCAGCTGGCCAGGACCGTAGATACACAGTAGCACTGGGACCAATGGAAGACGGCAAACCTTGCTATGTAGTCTACAAGGTGCTTGTGATCGGCTCAGTCTAGGTCCAGCCCGACCATTTGGGGGCGGTTTGCTGCCTTTATGTGAAGCGGAGGGCCAGGTCTACACAGGGAGGGTACAGTCCGGAGCAGGTGATGACCAAGATCTATACCTGTGGGGATCGTCTCCATACCGGAGGACAAGGTTTCTTCGTTGGTGACGACCTGTGAGGAGTTCCTGAAGAAGCCGGTGATTGAGGCCAGGGCATTGAGGTCCTTCGCCGGATCTTTAGCTTTTGTGGCGGGTTTAGTGCCCCTGTTGAGGCCTTTCCTATCGCCTCTGTGGGCGGCGCTATCGTGTGACGCCACGGATGATGGCCAACCCAGACCAAAGACTGCAAAGCCTAGGTCAAGGGTAGCCGGAAAGCTGGTACATACTAAGCGCATAGCCAACAGCTTGGTGTGGATTGCAGGTCTACTCAGGGAGGAACACGGCCACCGACTAGTTAGAGAGTTTTGGGCGGACGAGGTGACGTCGAACCTGGAGGTGGTCACAGATGCATCACCCTGAAGGATGGGAGGCGTCCTCTATGAGAACAAGAAGCCACTGAGATGGTTTGCTACCCACCTCACGCCCGAGCTCCTGATGAAGTTTGGAGCCTCCACAGGAGACAGCGGCTTCAATACCCTCTGGGAAGCCGTAGCCCTTCTCATAGCATGCAGGCTGTGGCTGGGCCGTACAATAAGAGGGTTTGGGGTGAGGCTACGCTCGGACAATGTGGGCGCCCTCCGCACTTTCTTCAAGTTAGCAGCGGGCTCAAGCAACCTCAACGTGGTAGCAAGAGAAGTGGCGTTGGATCTGGCGTTGAAGAACTACCGCCTGACCGAGCTTTCCCACATCCCAATTATCACAAATGTCACCTCGGATGCCCTCAGACCCGAAGCCGTTCCCGAACCTAGGGTCAGCAACCAAAGACGTTGTGCCTAATATGGGCACAGACTTCTGGCGTGTAAGCTAGTGCTAAAAGTCGCGTGGAAGCTTAGCCTGCCGTGTCGTTGGTTTTGTTGTCACGAGTCTTTTTTGGGGGGGAATGCACTCCAAGGCATTTGAGCTTTAGACCGACGTCTGAGATGCCTCGGCTCAAATCAATTTTGGGAAAAGCTCCCAGGTTCGTGGACAAAGTTCTGCATGAACCAACGGAGCCAAAACGGGAATCAGGGAGGGCTTTGCCATGCAGCCCAAAGGAGGCCCTTGCCCACCTACTCCTCGAGCAGGCTACGAAGGCCCCAAACCGTATGGTAGGGGTTCCCTAGCTAATGCTAGGCTGTTAGCCTCAGGCTCAGCCGAAGCATGTGCCATTGCTTGTGAGTTGGAAGCAGACGCTCCTTCAAGCAGGGGACCTTTAATGTCTCGCATTGCAACATGGAGTGATCTAGCAATCCGTTCCGGTTACGCCAAGCCCTTCCACCTGGAGCCAGGCGTTATCTATGCAGTAATTGGAGTCCTCAAGGCCGCAGGATACCGTTCAGCCATCAACTACTTAGATGCCGCGAAACGGGTCCATGTCGAACAAGGCAGACCTTGGACAAGTCAATTACAACAAGCATATCGCAAAGCGAAGAGAAGCGCAGAGCGCGATCTCGGAGCTAGCAAACAGGCTCAGCCTTTGGATTTTGAGCTGATGGCGAAGGCATCACCGGACCTAGCCACTTCCGAGAAATCGCCAGCGAGACCAGGCAAATCAGTTCTGATAGCCTCATGGTGGCTGCTACGCGAGATCGAGGCAAGCAATGCGAAGTGGCAGCATGCATGTGACAGTAGATCGAGCTCGCCTGCGTGTGCATTGGGTGTTGCCAAATTCCAAGGCTGATCCAGCTGCGTTAGGTGCAACTAGATCACATTCGTGTTCGTGCCAGTCCACTAGCATCACCATGTGTCCTTACCATCTGTTGGTGGACCAAGTTGAATTCGCACAGCAAATGGATGAGAACATCCAAGGATGGCTGTTTCCGTGCCAAGATGGGTCAAAACCATCAAAAGCCGGCTGGGCATGCATTTTCAAGCAGATTGCCGCAGCGGAAGGGCTTAGCACAGTACAATTGAACGGGGCAGAGAAGTTTACCGGCCATTCTGCACGAGTTTCAGGAGCGCAACATTTGGCGAAAGCCAACATTGAATTGTGGCGCATTCAATTGTTTGGAAGATGGTCGAGTGAAGCATTCCTGCGATATATCAGGGATGCTCCGCTACAGAACCTTTATTCCTTAGCCAACGAAGCCTCTTTGCAACAATCAATTCAAGCTGCCAAAAGCGAACTTATGCGCTTAGGCAAAGACATTTCTGAAATGAAGAATCAAATTGGAGTTCAGCTCCAGGCCACACAGGAGATGTTTGATGACGTCGAACCTGTTGAGACATCCGAAAGCTCGGCGGATCCGGCCAAAGATTCTTTTGTTGTAAATTTAGCTTTTGCAGGCAAAGTTCATAGAATTTTGGCATGGGGAAATGAGTTACACCCACGCCACTGGAGAACCCGATGTAATTGGCATTTTGGCCGTGGCCACACCGCATATATGACTGCCCCGTCAGTTCCGAATGGAACAAAATGCAGACGTTGTTTTCGGATATCGGAGACCGAAAGCAATTCATCTGATTCCAATGAGTCATCATCCACGACCCATTAACGCGCTACGCAAACGGGACACTTTGGCGTTAGGTCATTTGAGGTAAGCTGGCAGTGAGTGGCTCAACAGCTAGCACTGTCAGCCTTTGCCACTGCGACCCAAACTCCAACAGTGTAAAACGTAGCGTTTGCGTGGATGGGTGGGTGGGATGACATTTGACGATAAGCACTTGTTGTGTCAGACTTAACAGGGTGTTGTCGAAGTAACAAGTGCTAGTCTTCTTGGAGGGAGGGTGGGTCAGTAAGTCCACTTGTACCATTTTGGCTCAAGTGGACCTTTTACCTCATCTGTTTTCAAAGTAAACAGACCGCAGGTGGGGGAGAGGGTTTGCATGAGTGCGCAGCCTGTTGATTCCTTGGAGTTGGCTGAGTGGGACTCAGGCGAGTACATCCTTCTGGGTGTGTTCGTCGTTGGGTTTCTCACAGCGGCCCTCCTTGGAGTCATCTGCTGGTACTGCTGCTGTGCATCACCGAAAGAGTTTAAGACCTCCAAGGCCGTGACTCTTAGGTGGGCATCCACGGTTACCAGGGCTCTTCGCTTCATCCGTCGTCGGAGGAGAATCGCTCTGGCCTTTGCGAACTACAAGAACAAGCCCCTACGCCAATTGCCCACCACACCACCGGATCGAAGGCGTTCCGCAAGGCGCCCATCTCCTGAGCTCACCACCCCGTTGAGGGAAGGTCCGGCGATTCGTCGTCATGGATCCTACCGAGACGGAGCTTAATGGGATGGCAGATCTTAACGGAGTGTATGATTGGGCTGGTCTGGCAGACGACGTCAGGACAAAGCTTGGGGAGGCCTTGGGAAACCCCACTTTAATCCGAGACATTGCCTATGTGGCCAAGGATGCTTGGGAGCAAGTCGTGGGAAACCTCAGAGGCTTAGCTCCAGCTAGAGATGGAGCACCCAGAGCCGAGAGGGACCTGACACATGTGGAACGGGGCAGGCTAGCCATGGTGCGTAGAGTCTGCTTCTTGAGGCTTGGTGCCAATCCAGACGGTTCAAATGCACCAGGCACGCCAACCCCAGCCGCAGCACCTCCAGCTGGTGTCGGATCACCTATGGGGGCCAGAAAGATAAAACTTTCAGCCTTGGACCAGACGTTGGATGCAGAGGTGACGGCGCTGCCCAATGGACTTCAAAAATGTTTGAGGCTACAAGGCTGTCTATGGGGACCTCCATCGACAGAGACGGAACCGACAGCAGACCAAGTTGCGGCGGTGAAGCAACTGTTGGTCTCCGGCTCAAGTCCCTACATCGACTTCGGGGTGTTTGGACCACATGGGCAAAGGATCTTAAGAAAGCTCACTTTTATGACCTATACCCTGAACTCACAGGGGGAATGGGCGAAAAGAGAACTTCCAGGCCCACCGGACTTTGAGACATGGATCAGCGTATACAGGTGCATGAGGACCACGTTCTTGCTGTTGAAGG
>OMLO01002771.1_pt1 | contig 14302 bp, 6 predicted proteins | sample 1674811 | NCBI WGS metagenome assembly OMLO01 (sample SAMN06265003, study PRJEB25207) | coral metagenome | isolation source: Coral host | place: Mexico:La Bocana,Puerto Morelos, Mexico | collected 2008-11-13
AATACCCACTATATAAGGTGTATATGGGGTTGATTGTTAAGGGTACCATCCCAAGGGTACCACCATTTTCCCTATGAAAGGTCTATTTTTACTTGGTAATATCAAATGAAACGTTCTCCCCATGCCCTTAGACACCAAACGGCCTGTGGCTCAACTGCTGTTGTAGCGTCGTCCTTCTCGATTTTCACCGCAGTATCGTCCTACAAAATTCTGCCAAGCGAACCAAACACCGAAATCGTCTTCGTTAAGGATCCTCTACCCACATGAGAAACACTAAATCGCCCGATTTAGTACGAAACCTTGGCATAAAACTGGTTGGTCTAAAGACAGAAGAATGAATCTCTCTATAAATCTATACGCAATCATCCTGGATTCATCACTCAAAAAACAAATGTATATATATATATATATATATATGTATACCAGCATAGACCCCAAATAGTATGGAAAGGTATCAGCCATTTTCGCAAATTTTAAAGCTATTTGGGGGAATTCAGTGAGATTGACAAGTTGCCATCCTCTACTGCATCCCTTAAAACCATATAGCATCCTTAACTCCAGTGTGAATAGTAGTTTTATGCTAATGAAATGACTGTTGGTTTTCCTCACTATTTCAAGCAACTGCGAAATATTCTATCGGCAAATTATATGTAATAAACATTTATATACGTCAGCCAGCTAAGTTGAGGTCATGTGGACCTTACACTACTATAAATCGCAGCAAACATTGTAAAGTATAAGCCAACTTTTGAAAGTGCCGTTTGGCAGTTTGGTTTTTCATTCCCTTTTTGTACATAGAAGTACCCCGCAATCACGAAATGTTGAACAGGGCGCCTCCGGATTTTCCATGATGTCATCAAGCACTAAGAAGTGACAAGAGACAAAGCTTCTCGGAATCAGATGCTTGGTGTGTTTCAGTCTTTGCAGTCTTGCTTGCCATTGTATACAAAAAAACATCAGAACCCAGGGCCCACTTTTGGTAATGTTTAATCTTGGAGAAGTCTCCCTTGTTGCTTTGGTCTGCACACTTTAAGGTGGAGATTCCTCTGAAAGATAATACCAACAAGCCACTCAAGGAGCAACCTCTCATCTTTTTTCACTTTCTGAGGTTAATTGGTTTGAGCATCTTTAAAGTTGGAAAGGACTCCTTCAAAGGAAAAAAGACATAAATCCATCAACTTCTCTTCTAATCACCCATCAAACTGCTTGTTTTCAAGAGCTGTTCATTCAAATCATTTGAAAAACTGCAGGATGAAATCTTTGGTCAACTCTCCACTCACAGCATGACTCAAGGCCTGTCGGACACTTGAGGATAGGCCGGCGATTTTAGCGGCCAAGATGCTACAAGCTGCTACACTTTTCAGCAGTGCTTTTTTCACGGCGTAATAATCCCAGGGCCAAATCTGTGGCTCCTTGTCTTTCTAATTCGGGCTTGGTATTTTTCAGCCAGAAGGGAGGCAAGGTACAGTATCCATCTTATCCACGGCATTTGGAGGATAGTGGTAGATACTTCCCCGTGGCATCATTGGGTGGCATGACACTGGCGCATGTGCAGAAATTACCTGCCTTCCAGTTACCAGGACCAGTATCAAACAGCCTGAGCCTCAACAATTGGCTGGTTGACATCACGGAAAAAACCACCACGCTTACGCAGTTGAACTGGTGACATCACCCGCAATCTTTATGTTGGAGGGTTTTGGAACCTGGAATTTCGGAATGGATGTGTTTCTTGCCAAATCCCACGATTCAAACAAATAACACGCAATTAAACAATGAGTCACTTTCACAGGGTGACGAATCATAGGCCCAGGACGAACAATTCCGGGTGATCCATTTTTCCCAAGTTTTTCATCACCACTCCCTCACTCCTTTTTTCTTTGGTCCTGCACAAGTCTCTGACTCACTGACTTTTGTGGGAACTTCAACCGGCATCACAAAATGCACCGAATGAATGGAGTGGTTCAATATGATTATGAAAACATCGGAAGTCAACAAACAGCGGCTGAACTTCTCATGTTCAAGCCCCGTCTCCTTTTTTGGGGGCCTTTTTTTGGAAAGGAAACAGAGGCGTTCGTCGCATCGTACTCTAATTCGTCTGGAAACGTGAACAAAGCCATCAACCTTGAAGATAGGGAATCAAATGCGTTCTCCAAGCCATGCATTGCGCGGAAATCCATATCTGCAATTTGTTTGGCCAGGATTCTTGACCCATGTGTACGATTGACAGAACAAAGGATGTCCATTTCTACCGGGCTTTAACAACAAGCTTTGCAGACCTTAGCTCTTGACAAGTCACAAAGTTCTTCCTAAAGGTCGTGTGTTTTCAATATTGTTTGTCCTTGGAAAAGGCTTCAAGTCCAAGACATTTTACTGGAAACTATGATCCTTAAGGAAGCAATTGTCAATCAGCTACTACCCCAAGCAAGGGGAATACAAGGCCCATCAGACTCTGCTTTAGTGCCTGGCAGAGTGGCTAACATGAAAACATAACATCCTGGTTGGTGGTTTCAACCCTTTGAAAAAAATTAGAAAAAATGGGTTCATCTTCCCCAAGTAGGGGTGAAAATAGAATATTTGAAACCACCATCTAGATCAAGCATGAGGTGGTCAAGACTGTTTCAAGAGATGGCTATGACTCAACAAAAAGCACGCTGGAACCACTGGTTACAGATCATCCTCATTATTCAGCCACAGATGCTTGGTTTTATCAACTCACATGCCTTGCTGCGGTTCCACCATGACGTTGATGATGCTGGCCGGTGCTTGAAAGATGTCCGAAGTTGAATCGGTTTGCCAAAGCTCAATTCAAGGAGATTTGAAGTTGGGATCAATGCTAGCAAAGGACAGGCCTTTTGTAAGAAAATCCATAGGTTTTGAGGCTAAGTCCAAAACAAGTCTAGCAACAATGCCACCCTCAGAATCATGAAAAAATCTTATGATACGGAGCAGTAAAATTTTGGAAACACACTCAAGGATCAAAGGGGATACAGACCATGTAACAGTCCTGCATGCCAGCGTGCCTCTCTTTACATCATTGCCTTCGAACCTGGAACCTTCTATTCAGCCGCACATGACTGGAAAAGGCATGAAAATCTATTTCCCTAACCTCATTAGCAGACTCATGTCCATATGGATAATATTTTAGATAAATATATATATATATATACATATGCACACATGTATCTGCGTGCATGTATTTAGAAGCAATTTCATCTGAGCCATTCAAAAGAGCTGGTAACCTGATTCTTCAATAGCATGGTTAGTATATGGACATCATGCTTGATAAGAAATGTACACAACCCTACTTCTTCAGCAATCCTATCAGCATCATGTCCTTCACTACCAATGCCTAGCATTTTTTGCATCAATTGCTTGTTCAAACTCCAACTCAGGAAGCCTTATGATACTGTTGATGGACAAAATCCTGCACCACCAAGGATGATGATTATCCCGTTATTTATAAGGTTTAAGCATCCAAGGTGGTGCAGGATTTCGTCCATCAACAGTAGTGATGGTGAGGGGTTTTATAAGCATGGTGATGGTGATATGATGATGATGATGAAAACACAAGTCAAAACTTCCAATCTTGGCCGACACAGTTTGGTGAGACGAACCCAAGCATCAGTCATTGTAAAACCAGCTGACATATAGTCTCTCAAGCAGCGTAGATGAGGTCAATCAACCAAACAGAAAATATATGAATACAATAACTATATATACTACTGTATATATTATGCAAGCTGCAAAACTCTGCCATCAACATCATCTAGCATATGCTTAGAATAGTTTATAATTAGCATATGTGTCTAGCAAAACCTTTCATAAACACCAAAGTCATTCACAAGCGATCCGGTGATCCACCAAAACTGAGGGAGAAAAAACTGGTTGTGTCAGTCATGAGACACCACCATTTTGCTAAAACTTGGGATCTGCTTGGCTCCAATCTTTTGGGGTTCCCTCGCCGCGATTTGCCTCTCTCGAAAGGACGCCACTTTGAGATACCTCAATCAAACGATCCAAAACCACGACGATCTGTCTGAGTTTGATCTTCATCTTCATTGATGGTAAATGTTGCGGACCAAAAAATTAGCATCCAATGAGCAAAATCCAAGATAGGTTCGATGGGCAAACACACAACAAAAACTGACGTTGCTTGGTGCTCTGTGATATCAAAATGAATGGTGATGTACCATGATTTGCGTTGTACGAGCTTGTACGTCTTCATCTGTACATCCAAAGGGAATCTGTATTCTGAAGATTGCAAGCTTGATATAGTGACAGTATATGTCGTAGCGTATCTATTTGTACTTCTCATGTACCCAGGTCCCAAACACATGCCAGCACAATTGATGTACAGTACGTACATGCTATATCACGTCATATCAGATTTTACATCACCAGATCATGTTTTGCAACCTATGATAGTACACCACATCATATCCTATATCATTCATGTTGTATCATGATACAATCTGTGATCATACATGATCATACTTACTATACATCATTCTCATCTAGTACACTCTTACGCGCATCGATGTATCACAAATCTATGCATCTCCCAAAGCTAAAAGGCAAGCAAAACGCATTGATCTCGTGGAATTCGGGCATCTTGTCCTCAGTTGCGGTCATCATCAGGTCGATACTGCTGAAGGGTCAGCTGCATAGGAATGATCACGACCGAATGGCTGTGCAGAGTACATCTCGATACACAGGGTTTGCCATAATCACATGAAACAACCCTAAAAAACAGGAGAAACCCTACATCACCAAGGGACTTGCTACCTGTCAATCTTTAGGCGTTGATTGTCCCATGTAACAAGGTCAATATGGTGGACCCCGATACACAGTATCCATTCATTTCTTGTGAGGAAGGCTTGCAGGATACCATTCGAAACATATCGAAGCCATTCTGCTAGAAAATCATCAGCGCAACACCATGAAATGTGGATGTGCAATGGCATCCCATTGGGAAAGTGTTGAAACCATGGAAACATCCTATTATAACAATTACTTCCTAAACATTCCCAAATGGAGACTCCATGCCATGGAATACTTACCTACATTTACCGTAAATTCAAGCCACATCTAGGTACATATTCCAAACATCGAGCATATGGGATTTCTATACAACCCCACAAATTCTCCCAACCTCTGGAGCTGAGCACTGCCAAAACTGAGACGGATTTCCATGAAATTTGAAATTTCCTGGTTGTTTAATAGGGTTGTTTAATCCCCTATATATGTTACACCCCTGAGTTCACTAACATGACATTGGAAAATTCCCAATGTTCAACAGGAAATACATCTTCAACTAGTTGTTTTTCCATTGTCATGTTAGTTTTCGGGGGTGTAATCCCCTATATATGTTATAATGGGGATCACCACAAAATATAGTAGGATATATAATAGGATATGTTATACTTGTTATCCCCTATACAACTGGGTAGTCTTTCTGAAATAAATAGGGATCTTTATAATCTATCGCTTAAAATCCCCACACAACTGGGTAGTATTTCATCCCATAAAACATCCATAACTAGTTGGTGGTTTCAACCCTTTTTCTTGCACTCAGTCTGTGTCGATCTCAACGCCTGCTTGCATCGACCAAGAAAAGCCGCTATGGCACTTGATCTTCTTGCAGCTCTGGCATATTGCCAACGAGCAAAAGTAAATTAAAGAAAAATACCGGTCGCTGCATGATAGTCCCTGCACATTGTCGTTTGGGCCGTTCCATAATCATCCCAGGGTTTTGCCAGTGCATCGAGAGCTGGCTGCAGGAATGTAAGATCGACCTCACGTTCTATGGATTCAGCATTTGCGTTGTACCACAAAAACTCCGCCACCACACAACCGGTTTTGATCAACCGAATCCACAAGTCATCGCAATGGACATCACCATAAGTAGCATGGACTGCCACATCAATGCTGATAGGGACCACAGCACCATCCCATTGCAACCATGAAGCAACATCTCCATACCTACGATGACCAGAAAACAGAAGAAGCACATATCGAACCTGTGATGTCAAAGGTCGAGGCACAAGACATGTGCCGTGCCAATTGTCCACATCACCGACCAACTTTTGCTCCAGCAAACTGCATCCTGCAATGGCATCAATGGGATGAAATCCCTTTTGCTTACGCACAGAACGTGCTCTGCCTCCTTGTGCCACTGGGAGAAGACCAATGAGTTGCCACGTTGCGATCTCTTCCGCAGTAGGGGGACCTTCAAGCTCGATGCCAGTGAGAGGAAGAGCATCACGAACTTCTTCTGCTGTGGCCTGCCGCCAAGTTCGCCCACATTGATTTTCCTGGAGCCCCCGTTGATGATGAGCTACTCCTTCCCGTCGATCCTTTTCATCCAAAACCAAAGCATCATCAGAACTCAATGGCACATACTTCCGCATGCGCTTAATCCAGCAGGTGGTCGTGCCATAGTGTAGATGCTGGATGAGCCTAGCTCGAGAATGAAAGTTGCGACAACAGGTGCGGCAGATTCCATCTACAGCATATCTCCGTATTGCAATCCTTTTGCCATGAATACGCTGTTGATGGACAGCAACATCAGCCTTGCACTTGAAAGACTGACCGCAATCGGGACACTCCGCTGACTCTGAAGCAGTAGAAATGCCATCATCCGAACCATGAAAAGTCCAGCCCCACTCTAACAGCATCTCTTTCTGACCTTTCTCATATTGCCTGAGTCGCACCAATGTAGCCACTCGATGTTGATGAGCTTGGATGGCTTGTTTGAGCCATTTCTTGATAGTTGCATAGTGCAAGGCTGTCCAACGCCAGGCTCGAAGATCATGTAGGTCTCGGAGTCCAAAATCCGGCCAGTCATAATCCCCTCTATTTTGCGCCATCCATTCGATGGCTGAAGCCAACTCAGCAAGCCATGACTTGGGCCCCAAAAGACGCCCATTGGCGTGAATGGCATCAATCATCTGTTCATCACCTGCGCGAGCAATCTGCAAGAAAACACGTATCTTCTGTATGTGCAAGAGATCCTCTGGCAAAGGCTGCTTGGCAAGCATAGCTAACTCTTCAATGGTATGGTGAGGAAATTCCTGACCTGATCGATGAACCAAGGCTAGGTAGGTTTTGAAAACCATAGCATGCCAAGCTTCCCTTTCACCAACATTCATGTCAAACCATGCACCTGTGTGTAGTGTCATCACTGGAATCGCCAGACTTTGCAGAAGCTGCCTCCGCTTGTCTAAATCCAAATGTTGATTGGCCAAAAACTTGCGGATAGGCTTCACCTGAGCTTGTGTCTGAGCATTGCGAACCTTGATTTCGGGCAACAAGGTCCCTCCACGGATCAAAAATCCTCCAAGGTGCTTGTAGTGGTTAACAACCGGCACCTTCGTGAGGCCAAAATGTTCGGTGAGGAGATGCAAATGACTGCCATGCTCACTTTCAAATTGGCGCTTGTATTTGCCAGCATCCTTGCCTTGAAACTGCATGATGATGGCTGTCTTGCCTTGCCCAAACGACAAAGAGACTCCACGCTCTGCCATAACATCTATGATGTGATGGACCATCTTGGCAACCTGATCAACAAAGCATGGGGCATCTGCTTGCACAACAAAGGCAGAGTCATCAACCCACGTGATGTTCTGAGAAACACACAAATCATCACTCACATTGCTCTGAAAAACCGGATCTTCCCATTGCCGTCGGTTGATCTCATGCAAAATTTCGGCCATCATCATCGAAAACAGCAAATCGGCCAAAGGATCACCTGGCCTACTTCCAGTCTCTGGTGCAAACACTGCTTGACCATTGGGAATGGCAAACCAAGAATGGGACAAAGTAGACCGGATGCAATTTGCGGCAACATCAGAACGAGTATATTGCCTAACGAGATCGAGATTTTGCGCTGCATGGAGGAATGCTGGGAAAGCCGTCATAGGAAGACGAAATTTCTCAAACAGCTGCTGCAATTGGGCTGCATTCTGATTGGCGTGAGCTAAGAGGGGCTTAGCGACACTGTAGAAAGCAGCTTTGATGTCAACAAAAACCAATGCACAACACTGCCTCTGAGCAGATGCATTCGACTGCCACAACCGTGCATGCAGATGCAAAGCTTCAATAGAGAGACCGGAACGTCCCCCCCATTGCATCATAGCGGCCCATCCGTCAGCTGAATCAACCAAACGTTTTCGCCATGCACGTGAAACAGCTCTGCCCAACACAGGTTCAAGCAGTATGCCTCTGTATGTCTCCATCTGTTGCGCATTGCCTTTTTTCTTCCAAAGCGGAAGAAGCCATCCTCCAGAAAACTCCACAATCCATTGCTGGTACAAAGCACCTTTCACCACCAACGGAAACAGATGCCTCGCTGCTATGGCAACATCCTGCTTCCAAACTTCTGCACCAATAGCGTCAACTCCTGGAGCCTTGGCATGGTCCATGGAGCGTAACGCCTCCTCAAAGTCGAAGAGATCAGGGATTTCCAGAAACACATCAACCGGAGGAGACCAGAGTTGTGGTTGGGACCGCTCCCAAAGATCATGGATAGTTGTCGCTGTCGCATTTTCAAGCTCACCAAATTGTCTTTCCCATGCAATGGCAATGCTCTGCTTGTTTTGACACCAATTTCCTTTCTTGTCCTTGATGCCCGGCATATTGCAACATTTGCTGAACTTGGCTCTCTGAATGGCTTGCTTGGGTTTTAGTATGCGGTACAGGTCTGTACCTTTGGCCACATTAGCCTCACGCACTACCTGTCGCATACGAGTGGTTGCCCATTCTTTCCAGTCGGTAGCCTTGATACGACGAAAATTTTGGTCTGCCTGTAACTTCTTCTGGAAAGTTAAGGCAATCTGCAAGCGGTGGATATGCTCATTGCGCTTGCAAGCACAAACATCAGCCTGGTCAGAAGTGCCACAAGACCATACCAAAAAGAGACGTTTCAAAAGCATGCTGTCCTCTTCACGAAGCAAACGACGACCTTCTTGCCTCAAATCCTTTCTGTGGCACAGTTGATCCCATGCTTGCTGTGAGAAATACAACTGCCTTTTGACACGCTTGGGTTTAGGGTGGAGGACTTGGCACTGCTGGCGAACACTATCCCTAATGTGGGCCCAATGTTGGTTTACTTCAACTCCCCAATCAAGCTGAGGAATATGGACCTGCGAATGATGCTCTGAGACAGCAGCTGCAGCTCGATCATAACGTGCAACTTTCTTGATATGATCACTGGTTTGGCGTTGCAAAACGAGAGACATCTGAAGAGCAAGAACTCTGTGGTCATGGTCTCCATTCATCAAATCAATGTCACGATCAATCCAAGACCGATCAATGCCTGGTTGGCAACAAGCACTGACGGCAATGTAATCAAGACGACTCAACTGTCCCCTGGGTGCAACATATGTGTCACTGCTACCAACATGATATGCGTCAAACGTGGAAGGCGCAATCCACGAATGGCGTTCACACATTTCTCTAAAGAATGTACCGGCTTCATCCTCAAAATCAGCGGCAAAATCTCCTACGGCATCACTGGCAACACTGCCTACACGACCATTACAATCACCTAGCATGAAGATGGGTGCGTGAGAGGGCCTCTTGTGCAGCGCCTGTTCAAGCGAGCTCCACCATTGACGAATCATGTCAGGTTCACTGCCGGACTGAGGAGCATACACTGTGATAATGTGCAAACCACCACCAGGCCATTGAACTTGTAAGGCCAACACACGCTCATCATGATGCCACACGAGAACATCCTGCTGGTCAAGATGTAGCCCAAGCGCACGAAAGCATTGGCTATCAGTGTTGAACCACACTTCAACACCACCATGACCTTTGCAACTAGCAGCAATGACACGAAGCCATGCACCAAGATGACGAGTCCCAGAAATGGAAGCACGCGTTTCTTGCAAAGCAACAATATCATACCCAGCCTGTTGGAATTGGTATGCAAGTTCATGGGCTTTAGTACTCAAACATCCATCAGAACCTTTGTTGTAATGCATAGTAGCAACATTGGCCGTTGCCAGCTTCATAGTAACTTTGCAGCGATCCAAAGTTACATCTGGAGTGGTGATCAACACCTCATCTGGCTGAGTAACACTCCGAGTAGGAGCTGGGGCGTGCAACATGTCATGCAGTGATGGCAACATGTCGGAAGGAGCAATTTCAATCCAGGCCCACCTACGCAAAGGATGTGCAAGCAAATCACGACATCTCAAATTGGGCAATATGGGACACTGCCATCCCTTGCGTATTGCAGTTGCAATGCTGTCTGCACACTCATTAAAAGGATTACCAACATGTGCATGAACATGATGTGTCACCACCTGGAGCTTAGATTGCAACATGGAAATCATGATTCGGGCACCTTCTTGCCGTGCAGCCATACGCTCATGTTTGCTAGCAATAGCCTGGTGTCCCGTGGCTCCAAACCCAACTGATGAAGCATCGAAATAACAGTGCACGACTTGGACCTGTGCACCAAGTGATAACACATATTCTGCCATAGCAATCAGGGCTGTAGCTTCTGCATCTTGGCTATCATATGCACACGCACCGATAGAGTCATCTAGCATCGCACCAGTAAATCCGACACAGTGATAATTCAAACCAATGCGACACAGCGCAACCATAGCCCAACTGGCATGACCGTTTTTGGCTGAACCATCTGTGAAAATATGTAGTTCTGATGAGATAGCAGCAAGACCTGCAAGATGCACTGCGACACGTGACGACGAATGCAAGTCGGGTATGTCATCAAAACACGTATTGATGCTTGGCCACTGAGCATGTTGTATGTTACTTATGGCTTGACGCAACGACACTATATTGCTGTCAACGCATTCATCATTATGACTAGGCCATAAGTGATCAAGGAGCCGAAGCTGCATCTTGGGTAGTTGAGGTATGGCTTCATCAAGAGACACAACAATTTTGGGGGATTCCGTGCAATCATGTGAGTCGCACTGTGTCCATGGTCGTGTGGAAACCTCTGAAGTCAGAAACTGCAACAACGAGGTATCATCAGACAAGGAATCAAATCCACTGCTGTCACTTGGTGGTGAGCAAGACCTGTCACTTTCTGGCAATGCCCTGTGAATTCGGTAAACGATGGTGGCTCCATCGCTTACCTGCTGCATGTCCGTGAGTGGCCGATAACGATGCAGCATCATGGTCGATTCATGTGATCCTACTGCATGGAAATTTCTCAAACGTGTATCCAACTCAGCGAGGGTGCAACCAACTGGAAATTGCACAGCACCCCAATGTGGCTGTGTCAACACTCCATGTGCATTCACCAATCGCAGCACCGACAACACTGTGAAGACAGAGGGGGTGCTGGGCATTGGTCTGGGAACGAAAAGAAAATGGAAACACCACTCTGGCAAATCAGCGGCCATGTACACTTCGGAATCACTGATGTACTGCAGCACACCCTGGTTGACAAATCGGCCAACGATGTGATGATTCAGAAGATTCACAGGTCGCAACAAATCAAGATCCATGCTTTCAACGCTAACAGGATCTTGGTCAGGTGAACTGATCACTAAGGTAACTCGATTACCATAACGTCTTGCATCAGCTCTGGCATGCCGAACAAATGATTCATATCCTAGCATGCTGCGAACAATTTGATGGAACAACCATGGCAAATGTGAAATGACCAACTTGTTGAGGCCTCCAGCACCTAAATGACATGGTCTATGCTCAAATACTCGGTCACCAGCATGCCACATAGAACAAGGACGATGACCATATGGCTCACATTCCTCATGCCCGTGTTGACCTTGTAGCAAATCATGGTAGGAAATGGGACTACGGAAAAACTCGGCTTGGACACTACGTGCCAATTCATCTTCCCGGTGCATCATAATGTTGAGAGTTGGTACCAGAGATCGGTCACCATCCCGTCTCTCACCATCCAAGACAACCAAGAGCACCAAAGCTTGACGCAAACCCAATTCCTGCAATGGCTGTGGTGCAACCTCAAAGACTTGGACTATTCCATGTTGCTCAACTTCATCTTGCCAAAGCTCCCAAACAAGTTGACGTAAGCCCTGCAATGTCAAAACTTGTAGTTGACCATCTCTTCTACCTTTATCATCATCTTTCAGGCCAAACGATACAACAAGCAAGGATTCACCAATAGGAACATCCATAGCTTGCAGATGTAGGTCCATTTGATTTCCACCATTGAGTCGCACCCATTCAAAATCTTCATCCTCAGATATGTCATCACCATGCCTCTGTAATGCTTCCATGTCCGCAAAACCCGGTGGTTGAGCAACAAGGGCTGTAGGATCTTCATTGCGGCACTCATAGAGCTGTTTCTTGGGATTGGTAAAAAGCTGCATTGGACCCCACTGATTATGGCTGTCAGACGCATGGTTGTTTTGGAAGCCACACCAGCGGTCAAACTGACATGGGGACTCACCAAACCAACCATGCACTGCAGTTGGGTTATCAAGAGTGGAGTCCAAAAATTGCAGCAACGACATACCATCATTGTCACTATTTTCAGAAATAAGATCTGTGGGACAGTCTGTGGAAATCTGGGATTCGCTCATCTCTTCCTCATATTGATTTGGCCTAATGTGCAAAGTGACAAAGGCCCCTTGAGACAACTGAACAACTTCATCCAATTGCCACGTGGATCCACTGTCAACTAAAGAAAAATCCCATCTCGGATTTTGGAGCCACCTCGAATAGCCGGCAGCTAGGAAAATGTCACGAACCGTGTCACCCCAAATTCGTGCCGTCATTCTAGTCTCTCGAACGTTCTCCACAAAAACATCAACCAAGATGTCAATGGCCCCGAAAACATTACGAGAGAGAAGTACATGAACATCGGCTGGATGCCGAGGGCTTGAAGGATCTGGTCTCACCAAATGAACATCACGGTTGTAGCAAAATTCTGTCCATAGTGCCAACAACTGCGACTCATCATGGATGCTGCGGTAAATGGATGCAGCAGTACCAAATCCACTCGGTTCAATAAACCACAATCGGACAGAACAATACGGTTTACGCCGCCATACTCTGCGAATGCGGAAATGCACACTGTCATGAACAACTCCTTTATGGATCATTTGCATCCCACTCATTTCATCACCATCAAGCCAGGCAGAGGCATCTAAATCTAGCCCCTGACCATCGCGGGAAAACTCTGGCTGACTGTGCGAGTCAGGATCATTCACTCTAACTTCAAAATCCGAAAAAACCAAATTCAGAGAATTGTCTGACCTGAGCCACTTCCTTGAACTGAACACTGTGCGCTTGTCCATTCAACGCCAATGGTCTATCCCAACTCCATTGGCTTTTCAAAATGCTCGAAGGGCTCAAAATCAATCTTCCCCTTTGTCCGGTTTCTCCTTGGCTTTGTCTTGTTTGCCTCTCCTGATTTCTTTCTGTGCATCCTTCAACGAGTGTTGCTGAACCTTGGTTGGTGACGCACCCAACCGAAAAGGACCAACCGGCCGCCTTTTGGTGTCGGCCTCGTTTGCTGCACTGTCTGCTGGCAACATCTCCATCTCTGTGTCCACATCGATCACTCCGTCCACCAGAGGATAAGGACACGGACCGAGAGGCTCCATCTGCTCGACCTTGAAATGCTGTTGATTCATCATGGATGCCAACGCTTCTGGAGGCACCTGTTCGATTTCGTCTTCTAGCACCTGGGGTTGCAGACCTTCGGATGCTGCCGTGATCTCCGCTTTGAGGCGATTCAACTCCCCATTCTTTTCTCGGAGATCTTGGAGCAATTGATCTCTCGACTGGACATACAATGACTTGTGTTTGTTGAACTTCTCGTTGGCCTGTGCAACGAAAATTTGCCATTGCGAATCCATCTCTGTGATCTTTTTGTAGATGGCACTCACCGCTTTCTCCAGCTTGCTGAGCAGGTTCAAATGCTTGTGTGTGAGGATAGGCATTTGAACTACCTGCTGCAACTCTTGCAGCTCCTTCTCCATCTCTTCCGGCAACGTTCCACGAATCTTTTTCAGGTCCAAAAGCTGTTGCTTGTACTGTTCCTGTTGCTCTGTCAGAGTTTTCCCAGTTGAACCATCTGCCGTCCCGGCAGTTCCAGCTGTGTCTTCGCTGACATTGAGAGCTTCGATGCGTGACTTCGGGGTCGTTGCGACCCACGGTGCCTTGTCTGCGAAAACTTGCAAAGCAGTGGGATCTCCCTGTACCTGCCCCTTCGGAGTAGTTGGAGTTCTCTGGGCACTGCTTGCACTTCGCCTCTTCCTCTCTCTGCTTTTGCTTGCGGATCTGTCCGACACCTTGGCGGCATCGTAGTTCGCCTGTTTCCAATGCC
>OMLO01002772.1_pt1 | contig 14300 bp, 7 predicted proteins | sample 1674811 | NCBI WGS metagenome assembly OMLO01 (sample SAMN06265003, study PRJEB25207) | coral metagenome | isolation source: Coral host | place: Mexico:La Bocana,Puerto Morelos, Mexico | collected 2008-11-13
TTGTCACACAGCGAGCTAGCCGGGCGGAATCGCTCCATGAGCGGGCAAGATCGAAAATTTCCGCCCGCTCCCAGAACTAATCAGATTGCAGGATTTAGAGAATTCCGCCCGCTCACAAGCCAAGAAAAAAATAAACAAGGACAATTACCTCAGATTTTGATAAGTGCTATCATGGAAGCATTCAAATTCACCAAAATCCAAAACTAGAATACAAAATAAAGAAGCCTAAGTGACTGAATAGAAAGAAATCAAAGAAAGATCCAGCGCAATGGTGAGCTCCCATACCCTGCTCACAGGTTTGTCACATGTCTTACAACATCTGTAACAGTACCAGGACAAAATTAGGCTTACATTCTACAAAGGCAATTATTACAATTATTACTGTTATTATTATTATTTTTATTATTTAATGATAATTTTTATGTACTATAGACAATAGCAGTGCTATAGACAATGAGTGGATTTAGTGCTCTACAAGACTACTTTTAATTATAAGAGGTCTCATTCAGTTAAGCCAAGTTAAGGCAACATGGGACCAATTCTGTATCCTGTACCAGTTCACCTTCTTTCTTTAGTTTTGTGAGTTACTTGGGCATTTTGGACATGTCATGGTCAAACAACACTTATACCCTTCCTGTTTATAAACTGAACTTCAGCAAGTCGGATCAACTACAGTGCCAAGGACCGTTGATAGCTCTTATTCTCTACGATCTAATCAAGATGATTTGTCCACATTTCCTACCCCGTTTGTATTCGTGTTGACATGTTTTCAGCGAGTCAATTCATCACCCACCCTTCATAGATGGACTCGGATTACATTGACCCTCTGAGTTTTCTGTGCAAATGAACAAGGTCTTTAATGCCTATAATTTTCAGGTACAGAATATCCTATTTAGCATGACACCAACTGGACTGCGGCATCGTGATCATGCTGTGACAGGCAGTGTCCTTTCTGCTCATGTGAATAGTGGCATCAAGGAATACTTCTTTGGCAAAAATTTAGAAAAGAGGCTCACTGTGCAAAGGTTCATCCAGTTTCAAAAAAATCTGCAACAAGAAGTTATGTATCTGGAGGTAGGAATTGTAGATAACAACATGTACATTGTATTTTTTAATAACTAAGCAGTCAGTGGTATTTTTTAAATGAAGCTTAACAGAATTAACAACAAGGAGCATTAGTCTTGTCTTATGGTTTCTACAGTGTTTGGATCTGTGCATGTTTTGCATGCTCTCGGACCAAAGGGGGTTTAAATGATTTGCATTTAGGCAGCACTTTCTTGAGCATAACCATTTTTATAAACATATGGACTCTTCTCATAGGCTGCCTCCTCTCTTTCCTCCCTCTCTCTTTCCACTGTTCTATTAGTGGAACAAGTTCCCCTTTTTTCTAACTTCTGCATGGCGGTTCATGGCTGGTTTGGTAGGGATAGACTATTAGGTTGGTCTCCATCTTCATTGTAGGAGCAGGCTGCTAATAGTGGAAGCTCCTTGATGTGTCAAGCCCCCAACCTCCACTTTGTGAGGCAGTTTTTAATCTAGTTTTTTTTTTTATTATAAGGTGCTGGTAAACTTATTTTTATATAGGGTCATATGTTCATTAGTTTACTAATCATCTTTTTGGCTTTAATTAATTATTACTATAATTATTAATATATCATTTATCATTATTATCTGTCATTGTCAGTTAACAGCCATAAAATTGTCAGTAATAAATTTATGGCAAGTTAATAGACAAGCTTTTTTGTTAATTTCCAGTTTAATTCTTATGACCCTAAAGATGGCAAGATTACAGAATGGGACTTTGCAGACATGCTTCTAACTTACTCTAGTTTTCATGAGAAGAAGAAGCAGAAAATTCTGAGAAAAGTAAAGAAACATTTTAGAGAAAATTCTCAGGTAAGGCCTGTCCAGAGAGAAGAAACAAACATGTCAGTTACATGTCATTATCATTATTTCATACTTTAATAACCAGAATAATTGGTCTCATAATTAATACAGAGTAATAAATTTCCAAGGCTTCCACAGCTTAAAAGTGTTCCTGTGGCTGTCTGGATAAAATTCTAAGCTATATAATGAACACTATTGTTTTTGGTGGTCTTTGTTTTTTTTAAAAAGTAAAAATACACAGTAAATAATTATCAGCCCAGACTGTAAATTTTACATGACACAACTTAAGCAGTTGTGAAATCAAACCCATGACCTCTGTGATACCGGTGCAGTGCTATTTATTTGAATAGCAATTGGTGGCTGTTTTACAATGTAAATGTAGAAAGCAGTTTTCTCAGCACAAAAACCCTTCTGACTAGCAGCACCCTGGCGGCAGAAGAGTCTTAAACCAACAGAGTTTCAAAATTTTTCACCAGAAAAAAAAAACAGGATTGGTATAAATTATATGTATATTAGTCATTGGGTTTTTTTCCAGTCAACTGTACAATATTATCATTTATTACTATCAAGTAAAATAAATTAAACCGATATGTGTTTAATTAGTATGGGTAATCAAATGGTGACGAGTGAAATTAGGAAATAATTTCACGTGCGTTTTGTCAAAATTCTAATAATTTCCCGAGCCTTTAGGCGAGGGAAATTATTAGAATTTTGACAAAAAAAAAGTGAAATTATTTCCTAATTTCACGAGTATACCATTTGGTTACCTTTTAATATCATGGGTGACAAATTACGCTCGCAATCCTGGGTTACGGAAGCTTTGCCATAGCAATTTTATAATTCCACATGTGAAATTATAAATTACAGCTGAAATTTTGCGCCAAAATTAAGGAGTAATTTGTCACCCATGATATTATGTGTATAATTTTAAAATATAATTTTCAATTACTTCTTTGTAGTCATAAAGAGCATCATTCCATGTTCACTCTTTTTTAATTACTGCTGGATAGGGAATAACCTTCAAAGATTATTTGGATTTCTTTCGTTTTATGAGGAACATTTCTGAAGCTGAGTTGGCTCTAAGTTTCCACAATGCTGCAGGCAAGCCCATTGATCCAGGTACCTCATATTTTTTTCTCTACATTAATTACTGGGGAGTAATACCAAACTGTTGCTTCTTGATTTCAAGCTCTAAATACAAAGCTGTCACTGGCACTGATGGGAGGGATTACTTTTCTTCAACAGTGAGTTAGAGCTCTTGCTACTTTGATAGAAATGATAACTTTGGAGACTAAAAAAGAATTACCAATAGATCTCCAATATCAAATACGTGCTCGGTAAACCAAGGCTGTGTCTTTATCGAGTCGGTTTTCTATTTCTGTGCATGCATATCGTTCTGTTCCTATAGTTATGGGGCTCCATTTGGCTTGTTAAAACAATGTAAAAGATGTACAGAAGCTTTTGGTGGCATCAAACAATGTAGGAAATCTGTTTGGAGAGCACACAAACACAGTATCATGTCCTTAATGTAAATGACCCTTTCTTGAGAACATTGATCCTACACTATCAGCTAAGGCTTAGATTTCTTTACACTTTATCTGTTTGTGACTTATATATGTAGGTAATGCACATTAGCAGCGTTAATGTCACATAATGATATAAAATTATTTGTTTCTATGCAGTTAGAAGTGGTCATGTTCAGGGCAATGTTTTTCCAATACTCTATTTATAAGAAATTTCTAAAATTGGCCTGGCCACTTGCCAAATTTCCATGTTGTCCTGTAGAGTCAAGGTCAGTGACATACAGGCCTACTTTTTTTGTTTTCCGTACTTGCAGCTACATTAAAGCAAGTTGCAAAGACTGTGACTGATGTAAACGTAAGAGATAATGTGGTTGATGTTGTATACAAGATGTTTGATGAAAATGGTAAGCCCACAGACGTAACTTGCTTATTAATAAGAGTTGTTGCATGGATGAAATGGATGTCAGGATACACACTCTAAGAAAGATCTTAAAATAACAGAAATGGAGCATTCCTTTGTACACCTGAAGCTCAAGATACTTTGTTGTTGTCAGTGGTGGCTGCAAAAGAAGGCTGTCAGTAATGTTTCAACTGTATTTTCCTACATTTTATTTTATATCTTTTCCGTTGTTTTAGGTTAATCTCTCACTTAACCAGCAAGAGGTCTAAAAGCTGTTATGTACACATCTAGACACTTAAACATTTTGTTTGTCACTAATGTTACCCATGCAGCAAGCTAGCTTTGGTCATTAACTTAAGATTATAAATAATTTAAATTATTGAAAAGGAAAAAAGCTAAATGTTTCATTTCCTTTTTTCTGCAAAGTATATTTTAATCCAAATTAAGCAAATATTGGGCCATGATACATACTTTTTAAGAAAACATTGTTAATAAAAGTGGTTTTCCACTCTTCTTTCCATTTAGATGATGGAGTTTTAAGCCACAGGGAATTTATTGTTGTCATGAAGAATCAGCTTGTCAGAGGATTAGAAAATGTAATTATAGAGAAAGTCTGTTTTCAAAAGTGACCCATCAGACCAGTGTTTCCTGTTTTTGAGTATATCTATTTCCCTGGATGGGATGCTGGGTCATTATAGGGTTACTTGATGCAGTATTATTTATTTATACACCTGGGTAGAAGTTTCTTGCTCAATAACAGAACATAATGACTCCAGGCAGAAAACATGAACCACTCAATCTGAAGTTCAGTGCACTACACCTCCTACTCAGTAAAATTATTTGGTAATTAGGAATCAACTTTATCCAAGGCTGTGCAGAGTATGAGGAGTCATTTTCCTTGGCCATGTTGACCAACAAGGAAAACAAGGAAATCATCCAGGGAAAAAATTGGCCATTTGAAGACAGTTATAGCATCAATGTCTCTGCTTGCATTTTTCACTCTTTTTGGTGTTTTTTGTTCAATAAATCAAGTAGTCAATCAATCAAATCAGTCAATCAATTTAGTATTAGTGTCATGATGGAGAAGAGGTTGCCCTCAGTATCCAACGTTCATGTATAAGATGCATGGCCAAAAAATGATAAAATAAGAGAGAATAAATTAGTTCAATATCCGTCATAACAAATGGATAAAATAAGAAAAAAAATGCAATAAGTAAAATACTTTATAGATATATGCACCAAGCCCTAAAACTGTCACGTCTTTTCTAGTACTGCTAATTAAACAGTAATGATAATAAAAAAGATGTGGTTCATCAGTTCATGAAATAACAGATGTGCTTGTGTGATGGTCATGATCATGTATTATCCAAATTGCATGCTTCTTGCTCTGTGTAAAGCTTAAGTAACAATCTTTGTTTATTGATTTCAGCCAAAGGACACAGGATTCAGCAGACTCCTGCAAGCCATTTGGCACTGTGGAAAACATTTCACTTACACAACACTGCATCCTAAAGGAACAGCAACATCTAATGAATGAACAAAAACCATGTAATGATAACCAGTTTGCGTCAGTGTGTTTTCTATGCATGTAACTATTAATTATTAATTAAAAGAAAAATTATCAGCACTTGAGAGAGAGGTCTTAGTATTGGAGTAAATGACGTCATACTCTCAAAAATACCACATGGGTTGAAATGATAATCACCATTAACATAGAAAATTGCGCGAATATAAAAGCCAAGTTTTTTGTTAGTCTTTATGAGAATTGCAGTACCAATTGTTATTGTAATTTTAACCTGTGTGGTATTTTTGAGAGTATGATGTCATTTACTCCAATTCTCAACCAAGACTTGGAACAAGGAAAATTAATGGCGGCCGGAAATTCTCGGAAATAAAGTTCCAAAAAATGCATTGGTCAGAAATTCAGCGCCCCTCCCTTGAAAGGTATTTCGGGTTGAGCCCCATCTCTCAGGAAATTCTAGTTCAGCATTACATGCTTTTTTAACTCTCTCAGAATTTTAAAGATCTTTCATGTGGGTGGTGTGTTTATTTCCTTAAGTGAACTGAAAGCTGATTGAAGGCAAGTCTCATGTGTGGACTAACACATGTTGATCACTCCATTTAACACTGGAGCCCAAAAAACACAAACTAACCAAGGTTGAATTGTTGTTCTTGTAATCAGGTTGTTAAAAAACATTAAAACATCAAGATGTTCAATCTGTACTTTGTAGTAATCCCAGATACTTTGTAGTAATACCAGACTGTACAAAGGGTAGCATAGAACCCCAACATCTGCAGCAGTTTGTTTGTTGTACAATTGATTGTGAGACTTAATGCCTGAATGGGAAAGTCTTTCAAGACTGCATTGAATGAAAACTTATACCTATTGCAAGGCTCATCTGTAAATTAATAGATGTTAGGGAAGATTGTACAACAGAATTGGCAAGCTTTGCATAGTAAAAAAGTTATGTTTTCATGCTGTACATGTTAAACAGCATCTAAGTTAGACAAGGTATTCCGCTACGCAGACGCCTCGAGGGGGGCAGGGTTACTACGGTACTTCGGCTTTGTAATAGCAATGAAAGGTAGGGTACAAAATTGACAGCTGATAAAAACATCCCAACACTTAAATTGTGATTGTTTTGACATGATTTCATGTTCATTAAGCAATTACAAACATATTCAAGGTACACAAAAACCTTGTAAAGCGGCCACCTCTAATTTCCTTGAGGGTGGCCTTCCAATCTGGAAATAATGGTTGGTGGAATTTATTAGTGGCCACATGTTCTGCACAAAGCAAACCACCATCCATATTTGTAATGCATATATGGCCCCAGCAGCCTTTCAAGGGGTGCCACCAGGGGAATGACAGGCACCAAAAGCTAGAAAAGAATACATTTCGCTTGTCCCAGCTTCCTTGAACAACAGTCTCTCTCTCTGTCTAATTAGACCTCCTTGCAGAAAACTTGTAACTACAAATTCCCCTTCAATTCTCATCTAAAATGGGATATACAATTCAGCTCTTAAATAGTCTGACATGGAAAAACAAATTTTCAACTTTTCCAGCCGATGTTGGTATTTGTTTTACGCCAATTAAGAAACGCTATTTTTCCATCAGTGATTTTCATAAATCACATAAGAGAAGATGACCGAATTGATATTTTCAAGGGCAGCACCTCTGAAATCTTAAACAATATGTTGAGAAGTGTTACATTTTGTAACTTTGAGTCATTTCATGAGGGTATCTTCAGCTTCGAGGAAGCCTGCCCATTGTCCTTTTATGTCCTGGAGTAGAGTTATTTATTTCCTCCCTTTGTTTTACCACAGTTGTGCAATTTCCCTAGATGACTTAAGGTCAATCAGCATGTCTTGTTAGTCAATAGGGAACTTGAGAAGACTACAACGACAACAGGAACACCACCATACAAAAGGTTTAATGAGCAGAACAATGACTGTTCTTGTGTGTTAAGTCTTTGAACATTTCTTTGCTGTCTTCTGCAAAACAATGTGAAATGACCAAACTCTACGTTGTCTGAAGAACATTAACCATGACAGTTAATTTTTTTAATTTCTTTCCCAATTTATCTTCCAAATTTCTATTCCAATATAAATTATTTTTATCGCTTTGCCCCAGACCCAGTTTTGTGAGAGTTTTGACAGTGAGACTTCACAGTATCACAAGATTCCTACCTAAGATATAGGTTCATTTTTTGTATCGACATAGTCCTCAAAGTTGACATCCTGGTTAATAAAACTCCCTAATTAGTGAAGTTCCCTGCAGTGTTATAACTTTGGCTTGGCTGCATTAACACAAAGCAAATTACACTCCTTTTTTAAGTGGCTGCATTGCGCTTTAATTTGTAAATTAAAAGGTAGATATAACAATGAAGGTCTACAATAGTACATGCATTGTATCTTGAATTTATACAGTTGAAAGCTTAGAAAACTTTTTGTTAGGCATTCTTGCAGCAATCAGACTCTCTTGTCAGTTAAAGTAGGGTTAGTTTAAGAGTTTTTAATATAGAAACGCCTATTAAATTAACTTCGAGTGCACTATTTCTAAAAACACAAGACAGGTAAGACAGTTTTGATAGACTAAGAACTGGCAGCTGCAGGGGCTGGTGGATGGGGACCTCCTTCCCCACCCTTTCCTGCACCCAATCTATGAGGATCCTGAGATGGATAGTGTATTGGTGGAGGACCGGGTGGAGGGCGAGGCATGGGATGCCTCGTAGGTGGCAGCATACGGGGAGGGGGTGGCGCTCCATAAAAAGGCATAGGAGGTGGTCTGAATGGTGGATGTCCAAAAGGAGGAGGGGGAGGGAATCCTACTGGTGGTGGAGGTAAATGGTGCCCTATGGGGGGAGGGGGCATACCTGGAACCTGCCCAGGGGGAGGTGGTAAAGTAAGTGGAATAGGAGGGGGACCAGTTGATGCTGCATTGGTTGGTGGAGCAAGGTTGAAGAAATTTGTTTGGCTTTTTTCTTCTGTGGGAGGCAGCGGAAGCGCTGAAACAGAAACAAAGAAAACAGAATTATTAAATCAGAGAATGATTTAAGTTGGCTTAATCAGATTTTTGAGTAACAATACTGTTTAACTTTGAGTGACTAGGGTACAGCCATTATCAATCCTAAAGAAAATCAAACATTACTGGTGTGCTACAGAAACATTAAAGTTTCAAATGACATTATGTTTCACCAGTATCTGAGCTACCATGGCAACTTAACATTTAAATCAATTTATTTTAGTTCAAAGAGTAGGTGTAGATTGAAAACACTCACCTCCTGGTAATCCTGGTACTGGAGCTAGTGAGGTGCCTCCCTGTTTTCCTGGGGTTGGTTGCTGCCCTTGAGACTTGCCCCACATAATTTTCATTCTCCGTCCTTTTAGTATCAGTTTACCAAAGGAGCGCTCCGCTGCTGTTTCTGCTGCTACTCTCGAGGTAAAGCAGACAAATGCACAGTTCTGTCGTGGAACCATTGATATTGATCGTAGCTCACCAAATTGATAGAAATAATCCCTGGAAGAAGAAATATGGCTCATATGTAAGTTGTAACTTCTTAAAAATTAGACCAGTAGCCCTTACAGACTACTGGTCAATAGCCCATGAGGCCCTTGAGGGCGAAGGGTCTTACTAATAGTTATCACCCAACTAGTCGGACAGAAAAAAACTTTGCAAATGCAAGTTGAAGAAAGATTTATTTGGGAATAAAACAAAAGAATTTACTAATAGTCCTCTAGTAGTGTAGCCAATCAAAATGCAGGATTTGCATTAGTCCACTAGTTGGGTGATACTATACCACTATAGTTATAGGCTTGTTGTAAACATTTTGTGCAGCTAAGAACAGTCTCATTTGCTGACCTTAAATCACTTTCTTCCACTTTGCCCTCTAGTCCTCCAACATACAGTGTAGTGATGGACTTGTCAGAGGGAGGTTCCAGGGTTGGCATGGTAGAAGCCTGTTTAAGCAGGCGTGTCGCTACTGGATCACTCATCCCATAATATCTATCTTTAATGTTCTGGTCTGCCAGAGGGTCATTAGGGTCAGTAGGCATGTCATGTCTGCAAAAGAATTTCACAATGAACAACAGATGACCTACTGAAAATTTAATAACAATAGTAAATATATTTTCCACTCTTCTATATAAACTAAAGTGTTGGTACTTCTATTGAGGGTCTATGAGCTAAGAGTTGTTCACAGAAATTCGTTTTCTAAAAAATAGGTAACATGAATCAATAGAACATATCACTTGTAAATTAGTGTCACGAAATCACTTTTCAAATGAACAACTTTAAATAAAGTGGACAATTAAGAGTAATTTAACAATCACAAATGTCAACTTTGGTGTGCTTGCCGAGAATGGATCGCAAGAATGCATCAATATGTATTGTTCAGAGCTGTTATCAATGATAAATACTTTAATAATCTAGGTTGTTTGGGCTGTGGGATTATATTATTGGTCTCAATTATTTTATTGGTTCATAAACTTAAAGTCAGGAAACCAATTACTTCCCCAATATATGAACCCCAGGCTAGTTCAACAAAATATATATCATGGTAAAAAAGCATTAATTTGAAGGAAATTTGGAGCTCTGTCTCATAAGCTCTCACACTATACACTGGAAATCATAATCTAAAAATTGGGCAGATCACTGCCTATTTATATTTGCTCAAAAGACTGCTGCAGCACTTGTCGGTGCTAATCCTAAAACTATGCAGTACTTGATCAAGGACAGCACTTATTCAAGGGGTTAGCCAAAGGCTTCGGCTGATAACCCCTACCTCAACCTTGATTATTCTGGATATCACAAAAACCTCATCCAATAATTGTTTATAACTGTCAATCTTTAAACAGACCTGTAAGGGCATTCATCACCACGCTTGCACTCGCCTTTTACCCAGAATGAACAGATGTGAGGCCTGTTCCTCTTGTAGTAGGGTGTGGTCCTGGCTAGTTTAAGCAACAAATCACTGGGTGCATTGGCTTTACCCAGTGTTCCACCAGGGGTTGTGCCATCTGAATTAGCCAACTATAACAAACACAACATTGTGCACAAGTCAAAAAGAAGGAAAGGAAATGCACAGAGAGAAACTACAAGAAATCAGATGATTTTACTTTGAAGAGCATTCACCCACTCACTGCACAATAAGCATCTCTGAAAAAAAAATAAGATCTCAAAGATACTGGTATTGTCACAGATCTCTTTTAAGCCTTTTGGAAACAGGTCTTGTATTGCTATGTACAGTTCTTCTATGACTTAGTGTCATTAAGAGTCTTTTGTGTAAAGATTTTGGATGCTTGACACAAGCCAATGAAGGCCTCTCCTTTCTTCCTCTCTTCTCCTCTCCCATCCCCTACAGGAATACCTGATTAAATTAACAATTGCAGTTTTCACCTCTTTTTCCACATTCTGAGTGTAAAATTCTTTGTTAACATCAGATTTTGGTACATCATCTTTCATCCCAAGGGCATGGTCCCTGACTTGTACTGGCAAACCTGGAAACAACATAAAACATAAATTAGAATGTAATAAAATATTATAAAAATGATCTACCACTCTACCAATCAATCTCATTCTCATCTGTCATCTTCCCACCCTCCTGGATCAAGAGAGGACAGATCCTCATTGGTTCTGGTCTTGTGCTTCTTTGACAGTTGGGAACATTAGGGAGGTGTCCTCTCTAATCAGGCAATTTGTCCTGCTGTGCTTGGTCAAATTCAAAGCATCCCGCTGCAATCAGTATTAACCGTAAATGTTTAACAGTAGCCTCCAGGCTGCAACTTTGAATATAATAAGCAAGTCTTTCTTAAGGCAATTTACAGTGGTCACGATGTCGTTGTGGTCTTACTCACTGGATATACGGAAAGTCAGTCATATTTCATCTTCTTTCTTTGTTGTTCCACAGCAAAATCAACTGTGAACATGGAGCATTGCAATCTCATCCCATGTGTTGCAAAAATTGTTTCCTTTGAATGAGCTCAATCAAATTGATGCAAGAAACATAGGAATGACTCACTTGCAGCTTTCTTGAAGTAAAGCTACATGTATGGCAGTCTTGGAAGAAAAGCTGGATGAAGTGATATTTGTGATAATGAACATCCTGTGCTAAGCTTGCAAACAGTTCTTATCAAACAGCCTGGCCTGGCATCACAATACAGAAAACAGGAAAACAGGAAACATAGGCCCGTAAACCACACAAATATTATATTTTCCTTTTTCTAGACTCCTTTCAGTCAAAGATGAATCTTGTTTATAGGCAGAGACAGCAAAATTCAGACTGCAACAAGTCTTTCTATCATGATATCATTCCTTGCACTCTTCAGTGTTTGGGGTGCCGACAGTGACACTTTTCACTTCTTTCAAAGTGACTTCATTTCGCTTCCAGTGATCATGACCATCATGCATATATGCTCAAAAATGATGTAACTGCAGTTTGCAATGCTTACATAGTAGATGTGGTCTTAATTCATTTCAAGGTATAAAAGATCTTCAAAACACTGAATACACAACCTCCGTCGTGGTGACCAATTCTTCATTTGCCTTCTTAAGGACATTTTTACAATGTACAACTTTATTTTCCACTATCAGATGATGAATATTACATGTAAGTTTTCTTTGGAGTTTGCAGAATGTTTTTGCCCGACATTACATGCATGCAGCAGACAACATGTATCGTTTCTGTTTTTTTGTAAGAACACATCATGTACTCCTGTAGGCTCAGTATAGACAAAGTTCACACTAGATCAGCCATTACTCATACATGTACTGTATATACAAATAAAAAAGACTTAAAAGGAGTTTTACCACTTAATAGCCAAAGGCTATTTAAAGTGAACATCTAATTAGAATAAAATTAAGAAATTTAAATTGTACTGTGACACATTTGGGTTTTCTCCTTAATTTAAGAGAAACTCTTAATTCTAACTTAATACCAAGAAGAAGGACACATCATATTCGTATTTACCATAATCAAGATCAAGTAGGCATGTTTGACAAACATTCTTTAACTTTGAACAAGTCTGGCAGACTTCTGTCTTCTTAAATCTCATACGAGCACCAGGACACCAACGAAACACTGTGAATGGACGTGCACAAATCTGCAACATTTTTAAAAAACAATGCAGCCATTAAAAAACAACAAAGATCACTGTTAAGGTCATGAATGAAGCTGGACATTACTTTTTAAATGTCATCCCTCATCAAAAGGTTATCTAGTGGAAAGAAAGAAGCTTCTGCTCCTCTCCCGAACTCAAAGAATAGACACATGAATATGGCATTGTTAAGTGTATGCTAGGTTTATCTCATAACTCACCTTACATTCTCTACCATATGTTTCTCTTGTCTGTGGGATAATGCATAATTTACAGAGAATTAATAACAAATTATAATGAGGTTTAAACATCTGAAGACAAGTACAGTTAGCAGCTCATAGTGTCATAACTAAGAAATGCAGTCCTGGAAGAGATTAAAGCTGTTGTGAAAATTGTTTCCAAGTTGTGAGGCTCTTCACATGTACCCTAAGCTGTATCACATTACTAGCTTCTTTCTACCTTGAGATAACAAATCACATGAGAAAGACAATAAAGAGTCCAATCATTACATGGCATCATTACATACCATGAGAGTCCAAATCATCTACAATAGTCACTGAGGATAAAACAACTAAATAATACAATACCATTCTAACATAAGGATTATCTCCAAGGCATGTCTGACAAAGAATGGGGAATTCCTGAAATGGTACAACATCCATCAGAATGTTCTCATTTTTTCCAATAACATAAAAGAAGTTACCTGTACTTTAAGGTAAACAATGATGATCTCTATACAACAGCTACATTTGCATCCTTTGGAATTTTTAACAAGGGCTACATCTTAATGGTAATGATAATGATAACAACAGATCTGATAAACGTTAGATTGTATGTTTGTTTGTGTTACAGTTAATAAAGGGTGAAAGTTTCTAAAGAAACTCTGGTGCTGCGTTGGTGGGGGTAACAAGGTAATTTGGTTATATCAACTAAGTTGAAAATGTAAATTGGCCACCGTAACAAGTTATAAAGCTGACGTTTTGAGCGTTAGCCCTTCGTCAGAGCGAATGACGAAGGGCTAACGCTCGAAAAGTCAGCTTTATAACTCGTTACGGTGGCCAATTTACATTTTCAACTTAGTTGATATAACCAAATTACTGTGTTACAGTTAGTCATATTATAGCTACTGACTAGTTTTAGTTTTTGACAAAAGAGTTTAAATTTTTTCAATAGTTACAGTTGTACTATTAGTTACTACTGTAAACTGAAGTCACTTTTTTTCTTAGTTTAAACATAGATCTCGAGCAATTAATCAGCTCAAGTTTAACACTTCTTGGTATAAGCACATTTTGCTTCCACTTAGTGCTTGTGTGGTAATAATAAAATCACACGTACACATATATATGAATTTTCTCTTTTCCTTCCAACTGGGCAACATCAGACAAGTTTAATAAAGTAAGTGAACTTAATTAAAAGAATGCATGAGGTTACTAATATCCAAATAGAAAGAGCGCGAGACGAGGTTGTATCGACAAGGAGAGGCCATCATATCGACAAGGACAGGCCATCAAATGCACAACACAGTATTTAAGCTCCAAAGTGACAACAATAATTGTCTAGGAACTTTCTTGTTAAGTGTAATCAGTTTATAAAGTGTAATCTCCCAAGTTGCTTACCGCATTTTCCCAATTTTGACGATTATAAGTGTTCGCACTCTTTGAGGTCGCCATGTTGAGTATGTTCCAGCCTCGCTTCGAACCTGTACTCGAGTATCGCGGACTCAAAAGGAACAGACCGTGCAACCTCGTTCCCAGGGTCCTCTCTCTTCCTACCTCGAGAAAGTACCCTGGTTGCGGCTGGGCTGAGCCCAGTAGGGATGGTAGGTAGGTAAAACTTTATTTATGCAGGGTGGCCCATTCAGCACAGTGGCTGGTATCCAGAGGGGCCCTGCTAAA
>OMLO01002773.1_pt1 | contig 14300 bp, 13 predicted proteins | sample 1674811 | NCBI WGS metagenome assembly OMLO01 (sample SAMN06265003, study PRJEB25207) | coral metagenome | isolation source: Coral host | place: Mexico:La Bocana,Puerto Morelos, Mexico | collected 2008-11-13
GTGGGAGGGCCACGATTTTTTTCGCAAAAAAAATCCAAAAAACCCCGGCCCCCCCCCCCCCCCCAATAAAAAACGTACCTTCCCTTAGTTAGCACAAATTTCTACATCGTGGCAGTTTGATATTTTTTTAAGGGGTCCAGCCTGGACACAACGGAAGAAATGGGGCAACACAGGCAACACAGGAGCAACATCTACATCAGAGTGCCCGTTAATACGTGATTATAACTAAAGTAAACACGTTTGGATGCTTAACGCCCCACATAGATTTGATTACTACTGAGCGAAAACTTATAATAAATCAAAGAGAACTCCCACCTGCTCTCGATGCCCCAGGTTCAAGAACAAAAAATGAGCTCATGCAGGCTAAAAAGTTTTTTTTTTCAAAAATACCACTTCTGCAACAGTTCGCAAGGCCACTTGTTTAGCTGATTTGTTTAGTGAACCATAAACGAGACCGACGTCATTTCACCAACAATACCTAGGTATGTATGAACCTTTGACAGTTTTCAAATTAATGCCTAAACGCATCAGGCGTTAGATAAAGTACTCATTGTCTGATCGAGTTTGAAAGAATCACAGCATTTATTCTTTCATCTTTTACAGAGAAACTATCCACTTTAAGAGGTAATAAAAAGAGTCTCACTATTTCGTTTTCCTACAAACCTAAGATAACCACTTGTCACTGCTTTTAAAGATGTCTTGATGGTGTTAAAGCGCTTTCTAATTTCGCCAAAACACGGGACAACATAAAATATAGAGCACACAAATAATCTACTGATTACTAGCAGGACAGCAACTGCATCTTGATTCCACTCGGCCATCAAGGCTGGAGAAGAACTTTCCCGGTGGTCTTTCTGCCCTCCAACATGTCATGAGCCTTCTTGGCGTCAGACAGGGGAAGTACGGTAATTCCTCCGCTAAATTTGAGCTTTCCCTCTGTCAACCAAGTGAAAAGCTCTGTAGCTCTCTGGCGATACTCCGCTGGATCCTCCACAAAGTGAAAGAAGGCAGAAAATGTTAAGTAAAAGGAGCCTTTGCCTAGAACACGGGGTGGCAGTGGATCAGCCGGGCCTGAAGCGGCACCAAACGCCACAACAGTTCCTCTCCGCGCCAGGCAGTCAAAATCTGAAAGTCAACAAAAGACCCCTTTTTAAAGCGCATAAGCACTACCTTATGTGGCCTCTTGCATTTTCTCCCCCCCTGCTAGCGCATTTCAAAGTGGAAGACCATAAGCAACAATTCAACAATTCAATTCAACACAAGCAACAATTCAGATTACAGGCCAATTGTTTCCTCTTCTTTCACTAACACTCTCGCGACACAAAATTTTATGCTGGCACAAAAGCCAATAAAATATATCGATAACAAATGTAAATAGTGGATCGGCAACCAAATCGCACTGATGTTACGGAGCTTAAATGAAATACAAGAGCAACGTAACAGAAACGAGAACCTTGTCCAGCAAACAGTTAAGTGATTAATATATGCTTATCATTGTAAATCTTGTAAATGAATATATGAAAGATCATATATTTGAACTGCGGAGAAAGATATGAATGTATGGTTGATCTTCGCAGTTATACACACAACTTGAGCAGTTTCACAACTGCTTAACTTGTGTGTATAACTGCGAAGATCAACCATACATTCATATCTTTCTCCGCAGTTCAAATATACATATTGTACATATTGTAAATCTTGTTGCATTTCTCCGCCTTCCTCAACGCGAACCACGACGGCTGGAATTTCGAATACGCCATTTCCGAGAGTGCCTCTCTTTCAAAACGAGTCCTCGTGCCAAAAGTTAGTCTAAGTTGCATGAAAAAGAACCCGTAAGCGGAACACATTGGCACGACGACTCGTTTTGACAGAGAGGCCAAAGGCCTGTCGCTACTAAACCAAGAAACAGCAGGGAGAAAAGACAAGGTTTGTATTTTCCATGAAGACGTACTTACTCTTAAGAAAAGTCGTTTTCCCGACACCATCATAAATAGCATTCACTCCTTTACCATCTGTGATCTTGTTGACTTCTTCAACAAAGTCTTTCTGTGAATATAGGATGACCTCATCGGCCCCAGCCTTCTTCGCTATATCTGCTTTGGCCTCGGTGCTGGTTGTTCCAATCACAAACGCTCCTTTATTAAAAACGTGGTAAGTATTAAACGGTTGGTTCGTTTGAATAGACATCACGTGCGTAATTGAAGACTGATGACAATCCTATGTGCTCAGGTTGGAAAATCAATAGAGTTAAACATAACTCTGTCGCCTTCACGTTTTGCGCTTTGTGGCGGCTATTTTTAACTTAAAACACTGGCTTTTCTATGGCAAGGCCTAGAACTCAGAGTTTGTGGACGTAATTCGCATCACGCTTATGTGAACAAGGAGGTAATGATAGTCCAGCACTTATTATTAAAAAAATTGATCAATGGATAATGCAATTCAAGAGTTTTCATTGGCTAAGCCATCATGGTATAATATGAGCAATTATACCTTGCTCCAGAAACAAAGGTCTGCGTACCTTTTGGTCGCGTTTATTGTCGATTCTATTTCAATTTAGTGTGCGATATTTATATAGCGCGCGCGATGATTATATAGCGGGTTTAATAAAACAGTTATTCAACTATTGTTTGTTACATATAAGACGATTATAGCAACGCCCGTTCGAGGAATAATAAGCACTTAATGACTGGCCCTAAGGGAAACAGAGAATTCTCTTGAACGGAGACCATTGAGGTCGAATTAAACAAAACTCAGAAATGGGACCAAAAAACTGCTTAAAAATAGTTTTCTATACGCCGGCTGGTACACAAATTTGCCGCGGTTTCAAGGAGCACGACCCGATCACTGCGAGTCCGAAGTCCTCGTTTCCCTAGGGAGTGAATTTTGTTCGCCCCTGAGGGAGTTAGCGAGTTTTGACCAACGGCATGTGACACGTCCTTCTCCAGTCGGAAAACGTATTAGAGTTTGGAGGTAAGGTATAACAGTAATAATTATTTGTTAACTACGCACATCTTTTCGTGGGAGGCGCGGTGGCCTCATGGTTAGTGAGCTCGACTCCGATCGAGCGGTCCGGGTTCGAGCCCTGGCCGGGAACATTGTGTTGTGTTCTTAGGCAAGACACTTTACTCTCACAGCGCCTCTCTTCACCCAGGTGTATAAATGGGTACCGGCGAATTTAATGCTGGGGGTAATCCTGCGATGGACTAGCATCCCATCCAGGGATAAGCTTCGGCCTGATGGGCCACTTAGGCTCGTATACAGACTTTACCTTACCTACCACGCACGTCTTTACGGGTTATAAACTTGAGAAGAATAGAGTTGCGGCTGGTGTGCGCTAACTAATTTATTCTAATGCGCTTTTTTGGTATAGCAGCACATGGATATGAATACACATATGCACAGAAGCAAAAACCACTAAACTATTCAAATTGATTTTAGAAATACCTACCTGCATTCTTTGCAATCTGAATGATTAGGTTTCCCACTCCACCTGCTGCAGCATGAACAAGAATTTTGTCTCCAGCTTTAATTGGGTAAGAAGAACAAGCAAAGGCGTGCGCTGTGAATCCTTGCCATAAGGTGCTGGCTGCCTGCTCCATGGTGAGCTGATCAGGTACTTTGACAGCACGCTCAACAGGTACTTTACTATACTGAGCATACGCATCTGAAACAGATCATATGTATAATAGTAGCTTGAGTAAAAATGAAATTAGAGATATCTCTTCAGGTTGTTCAAGGAATAGAGAATGGCGATGGAATGCCCAAGAGAGAGACCCTAGGAATGGGGCTGAGAGGAAGACAAGATGTTAATGAGGCCCTGTTGGGGGGGGGGGGTACCCATGTCCCGTGTCTAAATTTCGCAAGCAACTGTCTGCATTTCGCAAGGTTCTTATGTCGCCTGTGGGAATTTCGCACGTGGGTCTAGACGCTCTTTGGACTCGTCATGCAATCCACCCCCCATAACGAGCCCTAGCTGGATATTAATTTTTGTCAATTAATGAGGTTACTATATTTAAGTCCCTAAAATGAGACGTATTATGACTCGTTTATTGATTTATACATTACATTCACTGCATTGACAATTCAGAAATTCGCGATCGGTCTATTTTGCCATTGGTGTCACGTTCCCTATTTCGCTGGAGTAGTGTGTCGTTCGTCGCCAGTCCATGGCTCTCGTGTTGCCGTTTTAAAGCCATGTCGCTTGTCAAAAGTTACCCCTACCAGGGCTTTGCTTATCAGATAAGTGCCTTTATTGGGCGAGTTGTTAATAAGGTCAGGACAGTGATATTACAGGGGTGGATCCAGGATTCTTCTTACGAGGGTTGCAACATTAACTGCAGAATACCAGTTATATTACAAAGCAACATGTCATCCCAGGAGGGTGGGGGTGAGGTGCACACCCTCTGCACTCTCTCTCTAGATCCACCTCTGAATTAGGCCATGATTGTGAAGTGAAAGCTTTTGCCCTCTAAGTTTTTCAGTTTGGAACATGATAGTGTATGTGATTCCCCATAGATGTCATACATGTTGCTTGAAGGTAACCCGCTCATGCTTTTGTCAGGGTTATGTGTAACTTTCCAGTTACCCATTTATGATATTAGAAAAAGGCCCAGATTGTAAATGCTTGGTAAGCACAACACAGTGACCCATAACAAGGGTTCATTAATGGATATAAACCTGTAAGTTTGCATGTGAGATTATTTGTAATGTTCTTTCCATTTCTGATAACATTATGCCTTACCGACGACTAAATCAGTGTGTTCTTGAAAAGAATGTCACTTCAACTGAAGCAAATGACCAATTACATTTTAAGGTAGCTGAAAAACTAAATGTCTTCCAGCAAATACCTGTACTTATGAGAAACCAGAAACCTTGTACAAGTATTTTTTTTTGTTAGTTTCTGCAGAAGGGATTTTGCCTTCAATCTTGAGACAGAAAATGTTGTGAGATGAATATGGGATAAAAGCAGAACCATGATTATTTATCATGTAATGGCTCAGCCAACTCAGACAAATATGATTCTAATTACTTGTTCAATGGCAGAGGTTTTCTTACTTGCACCTATGAAGCCAAAAGCAACTCTGTCACCAACAGATAAGCCCTGAACATCGGAACCCAGTTTTTCCACCGTTCCAGCTCCTTCAAATCCAAGAATTCCTCCAGGTTGCACTGGCTTCATTTCTCCTTTTCTGACAGCAACATCAATGAAGTTTAAGCCAGCAAAATGATTTTTTACCAAGACCTGTTGATGCGATAGCCACCTGTCTAGTACCTTTCTGCTAGACTCTTACACAAAATTACTAGAGAACCCAGATAAAGGGTGGAAAATTTAAAGTAAATAGGGAATGTCGCAAGCAGACAGCAATTTACTGGCAAAATGTATTAGCCTACAATTTTCAGATGACAAGACTCAAATCATTTTGATGTATGAAGAAGTAATATTGAAGGTCCATAAATGAGGATCTTCAGAACTTCAACAAATATAATCAGTTAGGCAGTCTACCTAAAGGGAGGGTTTCACCGTTCAACATGTCTCTAAGTCAAACACTTATGTTCGCTTTTTATCAACGTTATTAATTTAAAGACCATATTCAGATTTAGTTCAGTAATCGCATGCTATAGCTAGTCGGATGATCAAAATTTTCAGAAGTTTTCATTGGATTTTCTCAATGCTGTTGACCATTGTCCTGAACAATTTATTCTACGATTTATGATTTTACTGCTATTTACATGCAAATTTAGGTAACTAGGTTAATAAACAATGAAAAACTGGGCCCTTGCCAAAAGGTATGCACAGGCGAATCAATAACACTGACAGGCACTGAACCGTAAAACCCTCAAATTATTTAAGAAACACTTCAAGAAAAATTAAGCAACAATAGGCTAATTCAGGAACAAGGTCAATAGTAAACAGACATCTTGACACCGTCAATCGATCCAAATTATTTCAAGGATTAATAATTAATTGTCAATCTCTTATTTTGACACGTTTTATCAAATCCTTTATCTAGTTAATTGCGTTCGAGGGAGAGACTTGTCGTTCTAGACTGACAAACAGCCTATATACTCGTTGGCTATCATAAAAGCAAATCCCTAGCTTTCCAGCCATAGTTCAACGTGTAGCTGGCAGCACTAGGCTTGTTTATTGATAAAGCTATCGACGCCTATATTACCTCGCCCTTCCCAGGTTCCGGAATAGGAGCATCTTCATAGCTAAGGTTGCTGGAATCACCGTAGTCGAGTATCTTTACCGCCTTCATTGACATATTAGCAAGCAAAGACAAGCGGAATCTAGCTTCTTGTTTCACAGACAAAATAACGCGCCTGAAACAAATCGACATGGATTCAATATGGTCGCCTTTGGCTTCGAGAGCGCGGGCTCTCTTAGTTTGTGTACACAGTACGTCACTATTCGTGTTTTGTCACGCGATCTTGTGTTGAGCTTCTGGTCAATCTACAATAGCTACGTAAGGAGGTTGATCAGGCGTACATTCTGTTATCTTTGCATCTATTCGAGCTTGCCGTGCTTACTTTTCGAGTTCTGGGTACATTTCTCGTGATTTGAGCTCTCAAACACCCCACCACCACAGGAGTGACTCAGGGGCTCCTCCCCCAAGGGGAGTACTTCCAGTAGGGCAGTACTTCCAACCAGCGGCTGTTGAAAAATCAATTTTCCTCTTTCTTCCTCTGGTTATCTTTTGTTTTGATGCCTTCATTTTCCATTGTCCAGTTCTTCTTCATTTGCCTTGCTTGAACTGAAAGTATGGCACATCCTGCATGTGCTAAAAAGCTTACTGAGCGCGTTAATTTTGGAATGGCGCTCGATGGAATTCCAGAAAACCTGGCTCCGCTCGCGCATGATAGCACAAGAAAGTGGGGGAAAAAGCTTTCCTTTTATCCTTCAAAGTGTATTTTGAATTTAGGGTAATTAGAAGAAAAGTTTACAGTGTGCTAATAACAGTATTTCTTTTAATAGACGTCAAGGAATTGAAGAGGCTCTGAAGCAAGTTGATGGCTCTAGTGAGACAGTAGTGAACACACTTAGGGAGTATGTTGTTCTGAACTCTACATTGAAAAGTATTCTACAGCAGGTACGTTTAATATTCCTTGAATAAATAATCACTTAGAAGTAATGATTGTTGTGCTAATTAACATGCAGTGAAACTGGGTTACCGAGAAGCTCTTATTGTGGAATCATGTCATTTGCTAAGTGCATGTACAAGTTTTGATGGTTTATTGAGATGTTTTATTACAAGGCAATTTTTATAAATAAGTTTGCTTACATGTAGGTTATTAGGGCTAGTAATAATCAGTGGTGAAGCAAGTAGCTGAAATTGGCAGAACATGGATATAAAACTCCTAACTGACTCAAGGCAGAGTAGTTGGCTAGTTATAAGACAGTACACTCCCAAGAGCGGTGTGGACCAGCTAGCGGTCAGAACAAGGCTACCTGTGACTTAGGGATTTGAAGTCCTACATGTATACTGTAACCACGTGGCCACACTACTCAACTCCTTAATGGTGCTGATCTGAGAATATTCTTACAGGCTGGATCAGAAATGAATCATCTTTTGTAATTTCGAAGGTCCATCCTATACTATGTTATAGATCATGTCTACAGTTACTGCATCAGTCCAGGTCAAGAGATTCCTGTTTCTGCTGTTGCAGGAATTTTGTAACTCTACTATAGCCTGCAATAACGGTTAATATAGCCATGATATACCTATAAAATAAGAAAATCATGGATACTTGAAATATAGTTGCCACCAGACTTCTGCCCTGTTTACAAGGTAGATAAATTTCTCCGACTTACTAGCCTAATGGGCTACTCAGCCATAATAAGGAGGTGTTAAGCCATGCTAAATTTTTGTGTCCTTCAAGTCCTCTTCTTTCAAAATAATATGATTTAAGTCAGACCATTATAATTTCCATATTGTTGTTCCCACTCTAGGTAAAAGGTTTCTCCCGGCTTAGGTAAGTGCAAAACATGTAAACAACAGCTGTTAACATGCCCAGGAAAACTCTCATTAATTTTTCCAAGGAACCTTTAAGACATGCCAAAACTTGGGAAGAAGTACATTGTACCAACAGTTGGGATTCTTAATAGTCATGTTCTGTTTGAAAAATTTGTTTATTTATTATTTACGGCATCCCCAATCAGCACAACAGTGCTAAATACATCTGGCGCTTTAATTAAGTTATTATTATGTATTATTACTATTGATTATCATAAATAGACTGAAGGAAATGCAGTGTTTTAATAAAGTTATCATATCATATTGTATCATTTGGTATTGTTCAATCCTGTTTTGTAACTGTGGATTTTTTTCACTCCTACCAATTCTAAAGCAACACATTATCTCCTGTCATTTTTTGTTTGTTTTGCTTAATACTCTAAAAGGTCGCAAAATCTTCCGCTGTCGACCTTTTTGAGGATGAAGACCTTAAGAGGTTCCCAGAAGGAAATGACTGGTGTGTTTATTTCATTTAGATTCAAGTGGTCAAACTTTATGGATGAAGATGAGAAAACCGTGACAAACAATGTTGATGAAGATATGGCCTCTATGATGTTGGCAGCAGGAATATGGCATTTAGAGCATGCTCATCTTGTGAGTAGTAACAGCATCTTAAACAAAATAATACTCCTTTTTAAAATGCCTTTTTAGTAGTATCATTTTAAGTGCAAAGTGCACAATGGTTTTTGGGCTGCATATGGAACTAGGGCATGGACATCCTATGTATGGTTGTCATTTCTGCCAGTGTTTGCATTACTGAATAATAATTGGCTGAATTATGTTCCTGTTTTTGAACGCATTAAATTCAAGATTATGTTACTTACCTTTAAGGTTCTTCATCAACAATGTCCTGTCTACATTCAAGATTTTGTAACATACTAGCAACCTTCCAGAATCCTCTGATCATCACACTTTTTACTTCTTAACCCTACCAATTTTCACCTGGAGTTGTATGGTTCTCGAGCTTTTGCTGTTTCCACTCCTGAACTCTGGAACAGTCTACCTGATTTTATCCACTCATGTGACAATTTAAGTTCTTTGAAATCAAAACTCATCTTTTTAAGAAAACGTATTATTCTTAGCGATTTTTTTTTTAATTGTAAAGCACCTAGAGCAGGCATGGATAGGCGCTATATAAATATTTATATATTATTATTTATACTACTGAACCAGGCCTGTTGCAGGGCAATTTCCAGTGCCCCCAGAATCAGTGGTTTTCTGTGTGTGCGCCTTTACATGTGCTAATAGTTTTACTGTGCTTCATGCTCTGGGTGTTTTGGCTCACTTCAGAGTTTTTTTTCCACTTGGTTCAGTGTGACGGGTGCTTAAGTTGGAGCTGGGTGTGGTGGGCGGGGCTTGTAGCTGGGTTGCAGGAGGTGCAGGCTTGTGGGGTGTTGATACTTGGGTTTGGAGTCAGCAGCTCAATTAGCCTTGCTGGAAGGGGGCTGCGGGCGGGGTAGGTACATGTGTGCACTATGCAAAACAGGGCATGCTTATGTTACTTTTTACATTACATGACAAAACTATATGTTTACACAAATCTTTTTCTATCCTTGTGGTTTTATTCTGACTCTTAAAAACAAACGTAATTTGCATAAAACTCATACACAGATTAGTTAGCAACAGTGCGGTATCAGAGCTGTAAATTACGCTCTGCATTCTCTGAGATTGTCTCGCTAGTTATATGAACACATTATTGTAATATTGTTTGTAGGTCAACAGGAGCATTACAAATGAAGAAGAGGATGAGGAGAAAATGAAAGTAAGGGAAATGTACTTCAGTTAACAGCACTTGTAAGCATTTTGCCTTCTGCCACATTGTTGTTAACATGATATGTAATTACTACTGAACAATATACTATGTGTACATACAGTTACACTCCAGAAGAAAATAGAATTGACTGTTCCTTTCAGATTTTGGTCCCAAGGGAAAGACACCACAACATACCTCCCTGGCACAAACAAGGGATGCACTCATCAAGAAATGCCCTCAAAAGATTGGGAGAGCTGGGGAAAGGGGTAGATGTACTCAGGCTAAAATAATGCCCCAAATATTGAGTTCAGCATGCTGTCACATTCACAATTTTTCAACTTTTCTTTTTTTCTCTTATTCACAGCAAAGTTTGAACTCTCTGAAGATGGCTGCAAGTATCTTTGAGACAGTGAAGTCATGGGAAGGGTTTGTGCAAGGAGGCAAAGATCTTAGTGGTTTGTTAACCTATGAACTGAAACATCTATATCTTAGTCCTTCTTGATTCGAAACATCATGTCTTAATCATGAAGTAATTATTTTTATTCTCACAGCTCCAATACTGAGTGCTTTGTATCTTCAGTCAGTTGCCCAAGGGCAGGTAAATGCTTCCTGCATGACTGATTTACATGCTATTAATTTTGTTGTATGAAGAGAGCTGTTTCCCCTTAGGTTACTAATTAAAACTTTTTTTATTTTTCTCAATGGCGTAAGCGCCTCTCTCCAAAATCCGGAAACTTTAAATTTTTTAACTGTCAATCACTTAGCGCGTAACATAACTTTCGATTCGCTCTTACGTGTAACATAACTTCCGGTACAAAACTTCTTTTATAAAGTTAAATAAAAAAAGAACAGAAAATAATCCTTAACAGCGCTATTACAATTTCTTTGCTGGTTTACAATTTCCTTATAGATGTGAACGTTACAAATAAATAAATGAAAGATTTTGAACGTTATTGTAAAGTTTTGGTTTTCTTCGCACAGAGATTTGTACTGGAACATTGTCTGTATTACACTAATCAGGATACAACTTGGAAAGGTCTTGCATTTTGGCGATGAAAACAAACACTGCCTATAATAAAGTTATTCAGATCACAGGTGATGGAAAGAAGGTTCCTTTTGTCAACTTTGATTTGAATAACTTTATTCACTTAAAAGAAAGATATTCCATTGAAAGTACCATGCAATTTGGTGGTTAGTTAAAAATCAAATTTTTTTGTGTTGATCTTCAAGAGCGTGACCATCCGAAGAGCCATCAGCAAAAATCACAAGGCTTCACTGATTAGTGAACTGTGTCATGACGCAGCACAGAAGTACACTACAGCAGCTGGGGAAGTCGATGTAAGTAAATAAATTTTACAGGCAGAATCAAACTACCAGTATTTTAAGATGGTGTCTTTACATGTGAAAGCAATACCTACATCAACACAGAAAAAATGCATTCCTGCACTTAAAGTGTTTTGATGACATTGTTTTTGTTTTTTCTGTCAGACTTCACATCATGAGGGACAGAAGTGGTCAACATATTTGAAATTTCAAGGTACTGCAGGACTGCAACTATGATTTTGTTTTGGTCGTCTCAACGTAAAATGATAACTAGTTGCAGTAAATACTGACAATAATTCATTTTGAAAGCAACCAGTTACAAGTCACAATGATTCACAGAGCCAACTGTCAGAAGCTCTTTACTATAAGGTGGCATTTTGAAGACATTTAATGTCTGATAAAAATCTCGGCAAAGGGTACAAAAAAAATAAATAAGTGCACAAACAAGGTATAAAATAAGTAAATAAAGGAGTTACACATACACATTACAAAATAGCATTGGAATAAATATCTAGTCTGTCCACACACTCTCTGTTTTGTCTTGAGTTCATTAGCTAATTATCAAACCAGGAAGTGGAATAAAAATGAGCCAAAAAATAATATGGCATTTTGCATCCACTTTGTACCTGCTTTCATGCCCTCTGTTCACTTCACTTGCTTGAAGAAGGAAAGGATAACTTGTAGCACCAGAGGACAGATCAGTAAGAATGGTAAATGCTCTGACAAAGTGTTGTGACAAGAGGTAAATCTGCAGTGAAAGTTAGCCCCTTATTTTTACTCTTCCACTCACCTGTAATGCTGAAAGAACGGAATATACATACGCTAGCACCTCTGTCTTTTTTCAAATAGGTGAATCATACATGGCTTTGACAAGATGTTATCAGGGTGTTTATCTTCTTGAAACTGAAGAAAAGTAAGTCTGTAGTGTGGAAAGTTTATTTTGAAAAACAAAACATTTAGAAAGTAATAATAATGACCAAAAGTAGAAAGATTTCAATTCATCGTTTTATTAAGTCTTTCTACTTTTGATCATTATAATCACTGCTCCTCTCAGAGTTGAGCACCCTACAAATTTATTCTATTCAAGTTCACAAAAGTAATAATAATATATTTTTTGTTCCCTATTTTTCTATAGGGATAATTTACTTTTAGTTTTTCTTTTCTTTTTGCAAATCCAGAATTATGTCAGAAGAGCTTTTACGTCAATTATCTGTTGCATCAAGTTTAACTGTAGCACAGCTATTTATGCCTCGTTTACGTGCTATTGGTTCATTTGAATTGATTCGTAGGTGCGGTGAATCTATTGCGGTGTTAGATGAAGGGTTCAAGCATTTAAATCAAGCCACGCATCTTGCAAAAGTAAGTACAGTGGTATATATATATACATATGTATATTCCTCGAATACAGGCATGCGGTTTAAAACTTCAAACCAGCTGTGTTATACAGTGCATGTATTAGGAATTTTTGGTTGTAAATTAGAATGGCTAAAAAAAAGGACATCGTTCGTTATATCGAGGACTTCGTCATATAGAGGTTCGTCAAATTGAGGCTCCACTGTACGTCATAATTGGTCACTTAAAGAAAATCAAACACAAATAAACCTTTTTTTAAACTACGTTTCGGTTATCGTTTTTGATAACTTGGTTCCTATTTTGGTAATTAAGTCTTCTGTTGTTGTCGTGAGAGGAATTTGAAAACGGAGATTTCTCTCTGAAAATACATCAAGTGTTTTCACAATACTCCGGAGCAATTTTGAAAACGCGACAATCATCGCTTGTTTTGGATTTGTATTTGAAAAAAATTCGGACAGGGAAATCACATGATTGAAGTGGCTACATCGTTCACGAAGAGCTCCGTTTTCAAACGTTTTTCTGTTCACACCAAAACAAACCGCTGCCGTTTTCAAATTCCTCTGCTTTGAAGAGCGTTTTCGTAGAGCTCCGTTTTTCTGACGGATTAGCGTGACGGATTAGCGTGACGTATTAGCGTGACGGATTAGTGTGGATGGGAGGTCTAACCGTAGAAATAAAACTGCGTTTCCAAATTTCTCCGACATATTGTGGCCGCTGCAGCCTAAGGGCTGGTTCACACTAGCGACGGAAGCGACGGAAGCGGAGTCGTAAGCGGAGTCGGAATCGGAAGAAAGTTCTGATCTAGTGTGAATCGGCGCGACGGAAGCGACGGAGGCGGAAGCGGAATCGGAAGGAAAAGAAACTCTTCTGATCCTTCTGACTCCGATTCCGTCGAGCTTCCGACGCCGCTTCCGATTCCTCTTTTTGATTTACACTAGATCATAACGTTCCTTGTGCTTCCGATTCCGTCACTAGTGTGATCCAGCCCTAAAAGGTATGGAGCAGGGAATTACTGCCTGTCATCATTTTAACCGGCTAACGAAGCCGTCAGGTCTTTATTTAGGTTTAAAGTTATATGAATACCTACCAGGATTATATTCAAAAAAATACATTTTCTCGTTCATTAAGTACTGTGGCAGATCTCACATTTGAGAAACTGCTATCACACAGGGGCCTCAGAACATGCATGTAATCACAAGAGATACCATGTGCAATACATCTTCTTTAAGGGGGGTAGCTTAACATTCAGAAGAAACATATCCTATTGGAAGCCTTTACACAGGGGCCACTAATTCAATTAGTATTAATATATTTCATTATGTCTCTTTCCTTTTAGGAATACGACAAAATTAAACCAAAAACCAAGCTCCACTTGGCTGAATCCGCACCTTGTGAAAAGTAAAGTATTTTCTTTATTTTCGTTTCATCCATTTCTTGTTCCTGCTTAGGGCTGGTTCACACTAGCGACGGAAACGACGGAAGCGGAGTCGGAAGCGGAGTCGTAAGCGGAGTCGGAATCGGAAGAAAGTTCTGATCTAGTGTGAATCGGCACGACGGAATCGGCGGAAGCAGCGGAAGCAGCGGAAGCAGAAGAAGAATCGGAAGAAAAAGAACCTCTTCTGATCCTTCTGACTCCGATTCTGTCGAGCTTCCGACTCCGTTTCCGATTCCTCTTTTTGATTTACACTGGATCGTAACGCTTTTTGCGCTTCCGATTCCGTCGCTGGTGTAAACCAGCCTTATAGTCACTGTAGTCACGGCACCTCCATTTTATTGTTTTATTTTTCTTTTTGTCTATTTTTTCCGTTTTTTCAATTATTCAGTGTACATTTGTTATTCATTAGTTTCACCAGTTA
>OMLO01002774.1_pt1 | contig 14299 bp, 8 predicted proteins | sample 1674811 | NCBI WGS metagenome assembly OMLO01 (sample SAMN06265003, study PRJEB25207) | coral metagenome | isolation source: Coral host | place: Mexico:La Bocana,Puerto Morelos, Mexico | collected 2008-11-13
TGGTGTGTTTATCTTATAACCAATGTAATGATCAATGGAGCTGATTTCCCCAAGCCTAACTGGTACCAAGACTGATTGCTTATTTGGAGAAGTAGGCCATATATTTTGTATATCAATTAAAGTGTTGTGGCTCACCAGCCCTTCTGGCTCTAGCAAATGACTTGTATGTGTGAAGATAGCTCTGTCCTTGCTGTGTCCAACAGTGCCTGAAACATGCTCCAGGCGAAGGAATGTAATTAAACTTTCACTTCCTTTGTACCATCAAAAAGTTTATTTTCATACAAAATTCATTCTAGAACATTATGTTACAAATAGCAGATTTGCCTGAATAAGCTGTAACATGGACCTTTGTATAAGTGGAGGCTAAATTTGAATAACAATATTTTTACATCCTTAGCTAGACATTCAAGTGAAAAATCCTTTGTCTTGAAACATGAGTACGAGTCTAAGGATGTATAAAGTATTGTTATTCAAATGTAGGTACTATTTATGTAGAGCTCCTATGCATATTGCTACATGTTTTCATGTCTCATTTTGTATTTTGTAAATGGTGTTCCAAAGATGTTTAGAAAATAAATCTGTATGGAGAGAGACAGTTCTAATACTTTGCAATTGGCAGGTCTGTAACTGCAACAATCACTAAGCCAACAGCTCACTCACAAATTCAGTTTTCTCCTCTGGTTGCAATACTTAGAGGTTACAATACTTAGAGTATGTGACCAGAGGAGATGCCTGAAATTCAAGCTAAGAGGCCAACTAACACTATGTTACTTTGAACTGAATTGTGAAGTAAACTATGTTTTCAGATCAACGGGTGTTTCATGGTTGTCACATGTGACAGTGATAGCTTTTGATAAACATGTCTACCTTGTAAGAAACGCTACAAATTGGTTAGGAAAAGAAAGTTTTTCTTGTGGCAAGATTGTTGCTACTCGTTTCTTAAAACTTAAATTAAATTATGTACAAGTCTTTTGTCTTTTGAAATAAATTTGTTGCTATTCTGTGTTACTGCAGTGACATGAATCTGGCTAACCAATATAAAACAAACTCCTGTTGGCTAACACTGGCAAGTTCCTTTGGTGTCACCACCTAGGGTATGATTCCACATTGCAATGTGGACTCTGTCCTCTGTTCTCAGGAGCAACTGGATAACGATCATATTGCGAATCATTGTAATCGAAAACTTCATGCTTGCGAGAAAAATCCTCTGGATAACGCTCCCTATAAAGGTATGAATCTTCTCTGTATCGTGACGACATCTCATCATACTCTTTGTTACTACCTCCATCTGTGAAACTGTAATGTCTATACCGGTCAGGATATGATCTCTTCCCTTGATCTGTAGGTGGAGACAACTGTTCATATTGCATACTAGATTGCGAGTACCTATCTCTTCTTTCATTATCAGCATCCTCCCTGGAATATGGATGTGAATAATCATCTAGAGCGGTCTTGTAGGAGTGGTTGCCAGAACCTTCTGGATAGTCTCTTCTGTAATCACGTTGATAGTATGAATCTTCCAAGTATGCAGCCTTAGGGTGTTCTTCAGTATACGAATACTGGCTCAATTGTTCTCTATCATAGAAGGAATGTCCATCTTTTGAAGCATAAGCATTCGTTGCCATGTCTTCTGTTTCCATCTCAATGGTCTCGATGCTCTGTCTGCGTGGAAATGATGAGGATTCAAGAGGTGCTATTGAGCTCTCTCTCTGCTCTTCTGTTGCAGGTAGAGCAGGGAGCTTGTTTGAAGCTTCTGAATTGTCAGCAACAGATTCTCTTCTTGTTTGTTTAGCTGAGCCACCATCCTCTGTACCTTTTCCTTCTCCCTTGCGCCTGCGTTTCTTGCACCACATCTCATGACAATCCTGCCAAGTTGGCAAGCTACAAGAACCATTGATACAATAAATTAACATTTAATAGACATTTGTCCATGCACCATTAGAGACACCATTAGAAACCTATGGTAAATGTTTGAAAAGTTCAAAAACAGATCCCCCAGGCTCTCAAATTCTCTACAGGGGTTCAGAAAATGGCTAACAGAATGGTTGATTCAAGCAATTTCACGGCTGCAAACATTTAATTTAGCACAGACAAAGGATAAAAAGGGTATATCCAGTTTTACATTTATGAACATGTTTGCACCTACTGACATGTTAATTGGGCCATACAATCTTTCCACTTGAGGGATTTCTATTAGAGAAATAAAGCTGCTGTGGATGTTATGTAGAAAACAACCACAAAGCACCCATTTATACACCTGGGTGGAGAGAGGAGCTGTGAGAGTAAAGTGTCTTGCCCAAGAACACAACATACTGTCCCCAGGGCTAAAACTCAGATCACTCTATCCGGAGAAGAACGCAATAACCATGAGGACACCGCGTTTCCCACAGTTAAGTGGTTGTGTGACTCAAAGAGGCTGATTTCATTTGACATTTGCAATTTTCCAAGAGCACTTGAACTTAAACATTGCAGGCATTACACCCAATGTTGTCGACACTACAATACCGGACAGAAGTAACCTAACAGAGAATGCTAAGCTTAAGTGTTCTACCCTGTTCTAGGAGATGGTCAAGGTTCAGTCACATTCCAAAACACTGGTGTTTTCCTTTAAGTACTCTTTATGTTTTACAAGCATATTATTTCATGAAAAATTGGCAGCTCAGAAATCAAAGAAGCTGTTTTTTTAGAAGGCACACAGCTCTTTATTGGAAGCCTGATTAAGAGTTTACCTTGGAGGACTGATGTTCTCACAGACAACGTCCTTCAGGAAAGGATGCTGTAGTGACTCTTCAGCTGTGATCCTCTTTGAAGGATCTAGGGTCAGCATACGATCAAACAGATCCAGTGCATCAGCTGGCATACTGAAGAAAAACAAATAAACCAAAGACTATAAGTTAATCCTTAAAAAATCCAAAATTTCATGAAGCTAAACACTGCAGGGAAATAAACATGATGTGATGGAGATTTGTTTCATTTGCAAAATGAATGTTTCCAAAATACATGGTCTAATAAGAAAAGGAGAATATTTTTACTATTCCTGAATTTGTTTCTAGTGTAGTACAATGAAAGTATATTTTCTAGACAAACGCTCGTTACTATGTTCTGTTAGTAATTACTAACCCTAAGGGTAAACAATTATATTTTCTGAAAACCAAAAAAAGGGAAATCGTAAGACCTCTCATTGAAGTTTAACACATAACCCATTAGAGCTGTGTTATATTTACATTGCATGGGTGGACTTACAAGCAAAACTCATCTTTAAGTCTCCTCCTGTACTGTTTCTTGGGCTTGATTGTGTGAAAGTGGGGCAAGTGGATAACATCTGGCCAAACAGCAGGCATGGGAGTCCCACAGATACGACTATAAAAGGGAAAGACAAACACCATCACTGTAGATTCAGCTGATAATGCCGATTAATATCCAAGATTTACACAGAAATGCCTACAAATTAAGCAATCATCAGACAGTCTGTTGATTGCTTCCATCATGAAACATGAGTAACTATAACTTCTATCTTAATTTGTATTTTGCCCTGTATCAGTTTGTATTTGTAACGAGCACTCGGAAGATAGAAATGTCTACCAATTTTGTCCTTACAAGTTGCGTTGCATGTTTACAGGTTTGTCTCCCTCACCTTATGAGTTCTAACTGTCCTATTTCCTGCAGTGCCTGAAATATTGGTTTCTTGGTGAATAACTCTCCAAGTATACACCTACAAAAGAAACAAAATCAGTGTGGCACAAAGACAGGCAGAAAATTGAAGGTGATTTCACAGTAATTTATTGTGAATCCCTAATGTGTGCAATTTTTACATCATTAGCGCATGCAATTGAGCATGTGTGCAGACAAAACTACTGTGACATGGTTTAAATGTAAGTTCGGGGTCTATTTTGTTTCACTTCTTTTAGAATTTCTAGTGCCCCTTAAATAAATAAGTTATGACAACCTCGTTAGTCACAAAGTTGCTGTAAAGGCCATCCATGTTGTGGAAAAAAATGAGCATGGTGACCCCTATTTTTTATTGCATTTTGTAATATACATAACATGATTAGCAACTGGATAAAGTTTGAGAAACGTTTAAATACTCCTTCTTTTCACATGGAACCACCGTAAAAAAAGGGATAGTGTGTCAACTAGTGGATCTACATGTAAATGACGGTTGCAAAATGAAGAAGAATTTCCCTAGGTTCTGAAGATGACTACAGACTATTGTAAGTTATTGATATTGGGCTTTGCTAATCTTTAAGTCATCAGACTTATAATTACATATCAAATATTTAATAGCTGTACAAATACATCATAATGTAGTGCTTTAGATGATAAAAATAAAATAAAAATAATGTAATCAGTACAATTTTATCATGGAGGCATGATTTAATAACCAGAGTGCCCAAGATAAAATAATCATTGTCACATACCCCACACTCCAAATGTCTATACCAGGGCCATAACGTTCTTCTCCCAGTAACAGTTCAGGTGGTCTGTACCACAGTGTGATGACTTTATTGGTGTAGGGTCTCCTAAATTTAATGATGAAAAAAAAAAGAAAAAAAGCTAAAGATAAGTGATATACTTTAAGGTTCCCTTCCATCTAAAACATCCTCTCTTCCATTCAGAAGAAGGCTAAATTAAGCAAGCTGTAACTATTTTCAGCCTACTTCCTGAATAGCAGTGTTCACCTGTTTTGATACCATTTGTACTTTTGTGCTAAATTTCTTGTAGAAGCCTAAAACCAGTCCTGCAAGTCTATTTTGAGCAGTGCTTTTTGTGTCGTCTATCATCTCACCTGACATCGGCTTTGACTAAAAAACTGGATCACCAAACCAAAATAGTTACAGCATATGTTACAGGTCCTTACAATGTATGCAAATACATGTACATTGAAAACATTTAAAGAAATGAATATATAAAAAAAACCACCTTTCATCTGCTTCATACAATCTTGCCAATCCAAAATCTGCCAGTTTTATTTCTCCTCTAGAAAAAGAATAATAACAACAAAAATCAATTAAGCATACACTTTATCTTAAAGAGTGGAGATACATGTATTCTAAGTGAACTTGCCATTTTTAATCATACATTTATATTTTGATTTATATTTTGCTTTTAAATTATCTTGACAGTGTAAAGCACCTCTGGACATTTTTGCAAACGCACAGTAAACCAGTAAACACCTTTTTTTATATCATACATTCATTATTAGTATATAATTAAGATTACCGTAAGCACAAATAAAGCTCGCTGTTGTCATTGCTTATGAAACATTGACCTTCTGAAGCCACAAATTGGAGTAAGAGTTGCAGTAGTGATGTTAAACAGTGTACAACATACATACTTGTTACTTAGTAAAATATTGGAGCACTTTATATCCCTATGAAGGAAATTCTTGCGATGGCAGTAGCTGAGACCTTCTAAGAGCTGTTTTGTAAAGGACTTTATGTGGTCTTCAGTAAAATGAACCAAACCAGATTCAAGCACACCCATGAGATCATGGTCCAGGTACTCGAACACAAGGTAAAACCCTCCTGCAATAAAACAAAAAAATTTCTTTTTGCTGACCAGTGAGAATTATGTTCCCATATTGTTCCCAAATATGTATGTCAAAGTCACATCTAGAAAGTGCCTTGTTGCTTTTTTGTAGAGTCAAAACATAATTATTTTAAGCTACTTTTGAAGAGTATCAAGGAAAATCTAGAAGATAAGGACAATGCCACAAAGTCCATGTCTCTTACTCAGAAATGCTTTTATTTTCTGTAGAATAGTACTGTAAACTGTGTACTAAGACTTGCTGTACGCTTCCTCAAGATTAAAAATATATTACCATTTTTGTTTTTGCAAATAAAAAGGTAACCATTTCACTGTGAAAGGAAGAAATGACAAAAATATTCTGTCCCAAATGCAAATACATCTTGTTACACTATTACATAACAAGTATGCACATAAATTTGCAAAAAAAAACACACACAAAGAATTGCACTGTACAATAAGTTATCTGACCTTTGTCCTTCCTGAAATCCAAAGCATTGGGCTTGTCTGTCACAATCTCTTTCAAGTTAACAATGTTTTGGTGATTCAGCTGCCGTAGAATTTTGATTTCTCTGACTGCTGTAATAGGAAAGCCTTCTTTCTCATTGTCAGTTCGTACCTTTTTCAGGGCAACCAACTCCCCTGTCAAGGCAAGGAGAAAATGATTCAAAAAATCCTGGATTGTTTGAAGCAAAAGGTTATTTAAATAGTCTCATGGCTGGCACATTTTACACAGGTTAACATTACACCATCAATGGACACGTTTAGTACCTGTTATCTTGTCCTTAGCTTTGTACACTTGTCCATACGTTCCTTCTCCAACTTGGTCAATTATTTGGAACATGTCCACACATCTCTCTCCCCACTCACTTTCTGCTGGTGTCTTGGGTGTGGTGTCTGGTGTTGAGAGTGGTGTTCCACTCTGACTACTTGGGCCAGAGATCGATGGCACACCTGAACTACTCATATCCTTTAGAGGTTTTAATTGCGGAAGGGACTGTTGGTGGGACTTGGGTGATTCAGGAGCTTTCCCCTCTGGAGAGCGTGGTGAGTAGGAAGTAGGAGATTCACCTGGGGTGCCGGGAAGTTCCGGTGGTAAAGGCAATGGTGGTAATGTTGGTGCAGGAGGTGGCGGAGGTTTCTCCTCATCTGGAGGCAATGGAGGAGGCTCGTCGCTTGGCAGTGGTGGTGGTGCCGGTTCATTTAAGGGAGGAAGAGGAAGAGCAGGCGTTGACTCACTAATTAATTTTTTTGTCTCGTTAGGTTCTTTTTTAACTGCAGACGAAGTTAAATCTCCCTTTACAGGTCCATTGGCTGAAGAATCTTTTGCAAGAGGTTCTAAATTTTGTTTTGCTGGTTTGCTGACAGCATCCTTCATTAAATTCTTTTTAACACCATCCACAGTTTCAATCCTGTTTTTAGCCTTAGACAAAGTTTCCTCAGTAATCGGTGGTTTCTCTTTGGAGTCTCTGCTTACAGACTTGGTTTCTGTTTGCCTGATTGCATCATTTCTTGAAGAACTCGACCTTTGCCAGGAGGTGTTCTTGTTTCCAGATTTATAACCTGATTGATGAACAGTTGGACTACGCAGTGTTCCCCTATATGGGGACCGCTTTGAAGGTGAGCGCTTTCGATTGTTTGTCCTAAATGACTGAAGTGGTGATGGAGACCTACTACGTGGTCTGCTCCCTTGGTTTTTCTTATTCCTTACTCCAGTCCTAAATGATGGTGATGGCGAGCGATGCCCATAAGGTGAGGGAGACCGTCTCCTGCCACTGTATGATGTGAAAGGCCTGTTACGACCATAGGGTGAGAAGCGTCCTATCGGTGATCGATAGCCAGGAGATCTCTCCTGAGACCAGTAAGTTCTTATGGGTGACCGTCCTCTTGATTTAGGAGGAGGGGAAGGCGATCTTGACCTGTGGTTATAGGGAGATCTTGACCAGGCTTTCATCATTGGAGAATTGCTTTTAAAAGGAGACCTTCCTCTGTAAGGCGACCTCCTTGGACTCATACTAGGTGACTTTGGTCTGTAGGCTATTGGAACACGTGGAGATTCAGAGCCTCGCTTCTTCGACACAGAACGCGAGTATTGCTGGTATGTATCCTTGTTCGTTGGCGGCTTCGGAGACGGCGTTAAATCTTTCCACTTCGATCTCGAAACTGGCGACACAGTTCCCTCTGAAGGATGTGGAAGGTACATGGGCGACTTGCCTCGTTTCCTACTCTTTTTGCTTGCTCCTTGTATTGAATTATCCTTTTTTGACTTCTTTCGCTTTACATTAGTCTTTGAGTTTTTCGTTGGTACAGGCGAGGGGCTCCGTGAAATCGAGCTGTACCTTTGAACAGGCAACTGTTCGGTTTCTTCCGAAGCTGAGGAAATGTCTTCATATTGTCCCTTTAGCTTTTCAGCCGAAGCCTCAGGTTTGGGACGTTTCTTATGTTTCTTTGGTTTATGGGATGACTTTTTGCTTTTGCTATGATTTCGAGCAGAAGGGCTCGATTCCCTTTCATTTCGGGAACTGGGCATCTCGATGGTAAATATCGGCTGGAATGTCCCTACATTTTTCGCTTCATTCAGAACTACACCCGTGAAAGAAAAGATCAATAAATTGGGGCAATGATTTTTTATCAGGAGCGCATTTTCATGGAGCAGGAAACAAGATGAAAGTGGATTTCCCAAATAGGGTTTTGCTCTGGCACCGGCGCCATTTTGGATTGTAGAGGCATTTGGCGCAAATAGTTATGCGCATGTGCTCAGGCATAAATTAGGCTAATTAGGCATACTAATGTCACAACATGGCGGAGAGACAGGAAGAAGTACATGTTGGTGAACTGAATGAGGCGGATATGGACTATAGAAAGATAAAGCAAACTCACGAAATCGTAATATAAATTTCATTAATTAGATAGTTCATTCAGTGCTGCTTATAAAATTGTGTCTTGTTGACATTATATCTCTACTATGATTGATTTTCGTTCCTTGCTTGGACTTTGTAGCTTGAAAACCGAATTCTCCTTTCTTATCCACATTAATTAATAATTGAGTCAGTTTTGAGAATTTGATACTCTATCGAAAAAAAATTATTTGTTTTGACACCTTTCTGCTTTGCACTTCTTATATGAAGACTACAAATAGACCAATTTCAATATATTAAAATTCAGCCGAAGACAATAGACCTCAGCACGAGGCTCCGGGGAATAACCACAGAGCTTGTGGGGTTTATTCCCCAGAGCCTCATGCTGAGGTCTATTGTTTAAAGGCAGAATTTTAATATTTTGAAATTGGTTTATTAGAGGAGGCTTCTCTGATCAAATTATAAGTCTATTATTTGGCAAAAATAAAGGAGACCGGTACCTATTGTTATTTAGCAAGCTTTGCTGAGACAAACAGGACTACAACCAACACTGAATTTTGTTCTCTTGAAACCCTCAATGTTCACCAAGGCAGCAAGTGTTACATTCCACAAATTGAAAGAAATGCTAATATCTAATTTGCTTCTAGGTCCATGCAACAAGATCACATATTTGTTATTGACAGTGCAAACTTAATAGCTTCACTATGGTTTAAATTGAATAACAGTGACATAACATATTTTTGATGACAAACATGTTCCTTTCTTTGAGGCTGGATATCGCGAAGGTCTGGAGTCAGGAAACGAAGCCAGTTTACAACAAGGTTTCAACCAGGGATTTATTTATGGAGCCAACTTGTCAAGGGAATGGGGAAAATTAAGAGGTGTTTTGAGGTAAATAATTTCTAGTGCTTCTCTGGTTGCTGTCAAAATTTAGTGACACTTGTCGCTGATTAGAAATTCCCGTGTTGCTGGTTTTCAGGGTCTTGTCACTTGTCACATTTACACCTCGGAAGGCCTCACTATGTTGTACTATCGAATTCTATCATTTGTATTCTAACTTGTTTCTAATCTCACTCCCACAGTGCCCTGATGTCATTTGCAAGTTCAAAATCTGCCCATGATATAAGTCCACAAATAACTGCCGAAATCATAGAGCTGCTGGCATTGGTTGGCCAAATGGAGAAGCATTCTCTTGACACACAAGCTATGCAAAATGCTTTGGAAAACAGAACGAATGAGGCTCAACATTCATTGGAACAGAGAACTGAATCATTCAAAGATGACAAGGCAGCTATCAGCAGCAACACTGAAGTGGACAGTGAATTATCTTCAGCATTTGAAAGGCTTCGCACACAAGGTACACAAAAAGATGTTGGAGATTTAGGAGTAACATACGAGACAATTGAAAACAGACTAGAAACAAGAAGTGACTTAATGGACACAGCTCTGCCTGCAGTATCCAGCTACTCTAGTGGTACATTGGTATCTGATACGGTACTGAGTGAGGTAGAGAGCTTGTGGACAAAAGTTGTTTCCTTAGCTGAAAAAGTTGGTTTCAATGGACAAAAAATACTTCCTGTAAAAACTATTTAATAAACAAACTATTTAAAAAGGGGAGGGAAGAGTATCTTAATGCATAATAAAATAACTTTTAAAATAAATTTCTTTAATAATTATTATATAGTTTTTTTTTTCAAAAGGGTGCTTTATGGGGTTTCATTAACAAATGATCTATTCCTTCAAGCTTTGGCATTCAACTACAGTCAAAGCTCTCCTTGTGACCACTCTCAGAAGTGACCAGCTCTAGTTACGACCATCTTAGTGAAACCCTGTTTGAACTGTGACTTAAACTTTGTAATGAAAAGCTCTCATGAGCGACTACTCTTGTAAGCAATGGTGACCACTTTTCGTATTACCCAAATAGACTTTTTATTGTTGAACCACTCAGATTCTTTTACATATAAAATGACACTTAAATGAAACTGCACACCAGTTAAAAATTGAACATAAAGTTTAGCCATGTCTGTATCAGATATAGACAGTCATTAACCATTAATTTCATTTGTTTTTCCTTAAGTTTATGAATTTTTGATGATTTCTAAAGCTCGCATAAGCAACCACCTTCTATTATTTTACCATGCAGTCGCTTATGCGAGAGCTCTTTCTTCTAAGTGCTAAGTTCTAGTTATGACCACTTTTTTGAATTTCCGCAGTTGTTGTTTACAAGAGCAATAACTATTTTCAAGATTTTATATGTAGTGAATACAAGTGACTAGTCTGTAGTATAGGTAAATGGATATTTTCTGGAGTCGCCCAGTGGTAGCTTTTATGTACTTTTTATTACGAAAAGTGTAAAATTAATAACATTTGATAGAAACAATCAGCCACAGTCGACTGATCTTGTACTTCTATGTTCAACTTGCTTAATATCTTACAATAAACCTGACAATAAACACTCTGTCCTTTTAATGAAAGGCCTTCTTGGTCCATTCTGATGTTGCGAAGTGTATGTAAGAGCAGGATTGATTTTCCTTTTCCCAACTGGGAATGAAGCAGCTAGATCTCAAATGCAGGAAATTTTGATGATTTAGGTTGCAATATATCAGCTAAGAAATAAACTGTACCAGCCATTCCTGAAAAAAAAAGAAAAGAAGAAACAGAAATAATAGTAATTGTACAGACTTAAGTTCCAAGCATTGTACAGTATGCCTGTAATACACCCAAAGCTTTGCAGCTACAAAGCTCTCTGTATGCATTGCAGGCCTATGATTATGGATACACCTGTAGATATATGTAAGTTTACATCACAAATTTAAAATTATTAATAATAGATTGAAATTGAACTCTTATTGACTTACCCTCAAATAAAGAGTAAGGACGGTCTGGGGTGCGGCAACCATGCTTGCCATAATCGAAACACCACTCTGCAAACTACAGTAACCAGTACAAATAAATAAGGGAAAAATAATTAGCCAGAACTTGCAATGATTTGATGTCTTCATAGGTTAGCATCAAGCATGCACACTCATCTTACGAACATTTGATTTTCAGGTAGATTGACTTTCCAGATAATGGCGCTAAAGGCATCAGTGGTTGAGTGTCAATTGACACCTTTGATTGACCTGTGAAAGACTCGAACAATATTTTGATTGACACTCAATCAGCACTCAATCAAGAGTCGGTCAATAGTCCTGAACCAAGGGTCAACTGAGTCATATGCATTGCTTGAAAAGTACTTGACTCTCAACTGACTGCAAACCAGTAGTAGATCAAGTGTTGATTGAGTGTCCACTGATGTGTCAATGGATTTAAATTGAGTGTTGATTGAGGGTATTGATCCAGGTGTTGATTAACACTTTACCACGGATGTCGTAAGCACACATGGTCCAATTTTTCTCTGTGCAAACTTTAACCTTGATTCAACATCATGGAATATTTTTGATTAGCTAGAGAAGTGATGGCTAGATGTGAATAATTAAAATTAAATATTATTTAGACTTCCAATTTTGGAGATTAAGTTGTTTTCAGTGTGATGAATGTATGTAATGTAGGAAACTGACCTTCAAGGCTCGATGAAGCCACTTTGTGTCGCCTGTCTGTTTGTACAAACAGAGGAATGTATATGCATTTCCTGAAACACCATGACATATGCCATAACCTTTCTTTAAAATACCATGGTTCCAAACTGCTTCTCCACACTTGAGAGCTGCACTCAAGTACTTTTCTTTGCCAAACACCTAATAACAATGATTTGTAACTAGCAAAAACAGTAATCTGAGTTGTATCACAAACAGGACAATTAATGACAATGTGCTCAGAAACAATCCAAACTTTAGAAATTTAGTGATGAGGTATCAGGTGAAGCCTGCATCAGGCCTTAGTGACCCCTAGGTGCCAGTGCTAGGAAATACTCCGCAAATCATCTAACCTGAATATTTTAAATTCACCTTAATTTTTTTCCAAATCAAACTTTCTTCACCTGGTATGATTTGACCATAAGATGAACTGCTCCCGGGGCTCCATGGCACCAGTGATAGAGCTTGTCTGTTTCATTCTCAAGTGATGAGGGAAAGTTGCCCGATGGAAACTGCTTTGACACAAGGAACTCAACACAGTTTTCTATGTTCGTCAAGTTAGATTGCACTGATTGGGTTAACAATGTCTAGGAGTACATGAAGAAACAAGCATGTGTCATAACTGTAGATGTGATAATCTGGCCTACATCTATGTGCTGTTCAAGAAAATATCCACATTCCCGTCGAAGAGGTTGTTTGGATCATGTGTAACTAGAGGCATCTGTGGGCAAGGGTCAATCAATAACTTTGATTGACCATGTGTCCATGGAACATCAAGTGAGGAACAACTGTTGATCCTGGAGGTCAATCAATAGTATCAACTTAGGGTATCGTTTGGCCCCTTGACCATAGATGCCATTAGTTCACATGATCTGTTGTTTGCAGTTCCCCTTTCCTCTTGTCAGATGTGTCACTAATATCTAACCCTTTATCCATCTGACTTGCAACCTGCTCTATATATGTCAAGTGTGCAATATTGTATTTTACTATCTAGATCTGAAGTTTGAAAATAACAGCTGTAAATACTGTAGGTTGTGGCAACATATTTGCATCATTCAAGCGATGAATCAGTCTGAGCTAACCTGAAGCAACATGAACATAATGCCAACAATACCATGTGCTGCACCGACGTAATGCTTTTCATGCCATGTGTACATCAAAGGTGATCTGCTTCTCTCATGCTTTGAGAGTCTTTCACCAGAATCTAAGATGGCTTGGCAGACCTGTCAACAAGGGAATAATAACGTTATTGATAAGAGTTCAGATTGAACAATTTTTTTAAAAAAATTTAATAATAAAACAATATGTTATTAAAACTTGATTGCCAAAAACATTCAGAGGAAATAAATAATACTTTTTAACCCAGTTCTTTCAAACCTCTACAAGTCATGTAACCCAGATTGTCATATTTTTAAAGCTAGAGACGGGAGTCTCAATAAATTTTTTTAGTAATGGTGGGTTTAGGGGGTTGGCAACTGGTTTTTCTAGGTGGTCAATCCCTATAGCTGGTCAATTTGCCCAGGGCTGCCCTCAATGAAACCTGTAAAGAGAACTTGGTAGCATGGAAAGACAGTTTTCCCTCTTGATGATGTCTATAATTCTCACTGCCCTCTACATCATCTAGTGAATACTGAGATTTAACGTTCTTACCATAGAACCTATTGAGTCAATGTATCAGTCCTGTACAATTGCAACTATGTACACTAATAATAAATAACTTATTAATTAAAAGTAATTCTCACTAATCAGTGATGGTTTAATAATGTACCTGGTTAATAATATCATGGTTGATCTTCTCAGTTCCTAGATGCTGTTGCACAAACAACAAGGAAAATAAGTAGCCAGCTCGGCCATAGAGCACTTCATCAGGCAGTGAAGGATCTCCTCTACACACATGATCAGACAGACTTAACAGCTTAGAAAGGCACTTTCCACTCTTGTCATCTTGGCCCAGTTTGGAATAAAGAACAGCAAGCATGGAGAGAACTCCTGAAATGCAAATCAAATAAGACATGTCTGGTCCAACTTTTCTTTTTCTGTTCTTGTTTCTCTTCTTGGAAAATATAGGATGCATACGATAGCTACCAAAATTACCTGCATTATCCCCATCCAGGTTTATAAATAGCCTACTGTAGTTATTATTTAAAAGCAAATTGTCTGAGCAACCTGATAGTAAAGATTGTTATGTATGCTATCCAGGGAGAATTCTACCATAGGTAATTATGACACTTCATGCTAGCACAACAGAGTTAAAATACCAGGCTAGACCTGCCAACTCTCACGCATTATGCGTGAGTCTCACGCTTGGCGATCCAAAATACTAATCTCACGCATTCGCAC
>OMLO01002775.1_pt1 | contig 14298 bp, 12 predicted proteins | sample 1674811 | NCBI WGS metagenome assembly OMLO01 (sample SAMN06265003, study PRJEB25207) | coral metagenome | isolation source: Coral host | place: Mexico:La Bocana,Puerto Morelos, Mexico | collected 2008-11-13
CTATCTTGGCCAGTTTGCATCACAGACCATTGAAACTTGGTAGGCTAATAGTTCTAAAGGAAACACTCCAACGACTATAAAAATTATGTTCCCATGGCAACTCACTCTTTTCCAGGCCCCACCTACTTTATTTCAATCTGTTGGTGATTTTCAGCACAAAAAACATTAAATGGTGGCACAAACTCGAGCTAACATATTCATATGCTTGATGGACATACGAGGCACCATTAGCAAATATCAAAATGGAAAGCCAAAGGTGCCCAGAAAAGCCCTTAATATTGGGGAGGTCTGGAACCCAGTATGTTGCCATGGTAACAAAACTGTTGAGTTAGTATTGTGGAGCACATTTAGTAGAATCTTACTGCAAAGAATCAAACATTCAGTCTGATATAAGCTGGCTGAGATATCTTTCTTCATCATATTTGATCAAAATTTGGTTGAGTGTATGACGTCAGCAATTGGCTAATTTGCATATTTCAAAAACTTGAATATCTCTGGAACGAAAAGAGATATTTGAAAATAGTAAACAGCATTTTTCTTCTTATACAGACTACTTTTTATGTTTTACAATGGCCTAGATCGGAAAGATGCGAGTGAGAATCGGTAACAGCCATTGTTTACAGCGGTCAATCAATGCACACGCATGCACTCCTTAAGGCACCTTAACGCAGACCTTTGGAAGAGGAATTGAGATTTTTTCAAGAGCCTTTCCAAACCTTTAGTTATGTTTACCCCGGATGGGATCTTCACTGTCACTATTGTGACACATATTAATAACATATAGCGTATATTTGTGCTTTAAGCTTAGATTTCCTGTTCGCTTTTATGGCAAAGAAAATCAAACCTTAAAAATGGCAAAATAGGTCTTACAGAAAAAAAAAAACAAAGAAACCAACCTCGTTCCCAGGGTTTTTCCCTTGAAGGTAGGAGCCCACCTTCAAGGGAAAAGCCCTGGGAACGAGGTTGCAAAGAAACACATCAAAAAGTAATAAGCGACAAAGACCATTATGATTCACAACATGTTTTTGCGAATATCTTTTTGACAGCCTGTTGAATTGAGGCTTTTGACTCTGGATCTGCGGCATGTGGTTAGTATAAGCACAATTGACATGTAATCGTCCTGTCCACTGCATTTTGCATTTCTTGGTATGAACCGAAAGAGAAAAGGACGTTTCTATTCTTAGTAACTTAGGTTTTCTTTTTGCTGGATATATATGTCGCATATGGTTGGAACAAGTACAATTGACATGTGTATTTCAAAATTAAATCGGCATGTGTCGGTATCGCGTTTTATATTTCTCTACTGGCCTTGTTTAAAATTTTAAGTGGCATCCCGCTAACGAATCTACGGCTACTGAAATGAAGGTGGCAACCTTTGAAAAGAGACAGTTTAACAAGGAGATGTTCTTTAAAACGTTTTTTTGTTTTCAGGTGGTGGTGGTGGCGGATTTTTCTCAAATGGAAGAAGCTCAAGGCAATTTGGCGGCAGCATGGGAACTGGAGGAGAAGGAGGTAGAGGATTTCTTCAGGGAGGAGTGGGTGGAAGAGCCAAGCACAACAATGTTGTCGGAGGATTTGGTGGTGGTGGCGGAGCTTATGGAAATCAAGGAGGTGCTGGCGGCGGTGGAGGGTACTCTGGTGGAAGCAGTGGAAATAATGTATACAACTCCTGTGGGGGAGGGGGAGGATCCTATAACGCCGGAACAAATCAGCAAAATGATTGCTGTTACAAAACAGCTGGCCATGGTTATGTGACCATAACTTTGTTGTAGAGAATCAAACCACCTGCTAAAACAACATTATTTTTGTGCAATATATACTGGTGGTATGATCTCGTAGGAAATAGTTGAATTTGTTTTCTTAATAGACCACGCCTAAATTAAGCGAACAAGGATAAACGGTTTACTGGTGGTCTGCCGAGGAGTGTACTCTCGCACATCTCTCTTTTAATGTTGAATACAAAAAAAAATACGCGTTGAGCACTGATTTAGTCAAAAAAAAAAACTATTGTAATAACAGTCCTAAAAGTCGATAAGACGTCAGGTTAGACTGCCTGGAAACTGATCAGATTGAAATCACAACATCAGCTTTTAAAATAACAATGAGAAATGAAATTTCCATTTGCTCTGCAGAAGGTTCTAGTTATCTATATTGTCGGTTGGCTTTATGATATAATTGCAGGAAACATGATCATTATCGCTTCAAAACGATTACCATTTGAGCAATAAAATGAATTTTTCATCGAAATTTGGTTGTCAACTCTTCTAACATGGGTGTCAGCTACCCCCGAGGGGGTGGTTGAGGGGAGTGACTCCAACATAGAAACGACGAGTGTGCGCGCGTACATTTTAGGATTTGGTACCTCTAGGGAATTGAGCCTAAAACACTGTAAAAGGGTCCACAGCGGGAGCTGAAGCGCTACCTTTTAGGGTATTTAGCCGAGAAATTCGAAAATAGTTTGTTAGTGCTTTGGGTTTTGTGTGTTTTTTCTTTGGGTAGTTATTTTAGGTGGTCAATACCCCTTACTAGTGCAATTTAAACGTTTTTTCTTATTATTTCATGTAGATTTGGTATAATGGGGTAAAATAAACTTCTTGTTGTTTGTTGTTGTTGATGTTTGTTTGTTTGTAGTGCTTTAGATCGAGTTGGTACCTCTAAGGGGCGAAAAAAATTCAAGCCATGCCCACAAAACAAGATCCTTAGACCTATTAGGGGCTATTTTCAAAATCCCCGACGGGAACCCCCGTCTTAAAGAAAGCATTTTCTAAAAAACCTTCAGGAATAAGAGAAATATTTAGCTATTGATCAGTTTGAAGTGGATAAATGTAAATAAGCCGCCGTTGTAAGTTTTTTAGCCGATGTTTCGAGCTTTAACCCTTTGTAGCCATAACGATCATTGCTCTGCATGACACAAGGCTAACGCTCAACAGGTCTGCCCATAGACATAAGGGCATTTTCTTTTCCCAGGAAGGGCGTTGAATCATTTTCCCCCCTAAAAGATTCGGAAGTTGGCTAAATGTTATAAGAAAAAAATCTTTTGAGCGCAAAGGACGGTCATAGGATTCACTAATATAGGCCTGCAATAGACAGACAGACATGACAGAAACTGTCGGTAGATTAAATTTATTTTAATAGTGCTTTTAAACTCAGCTACAACAATCAAACAAAGAGGTTATCCCGGATAAATGTTTCAATACTATTTAACTACCTATTGGTAATTTTTATGATCGTAATATTTATTGCAACACCCTGCGAGCAGAGCCTCTTTTATCACTTTTTGCTTTAATTCTTATTATCATCAATATACAAGGCCAAATAACAAACTGCCCTCATAAAAACGCGCGCTTAGCGGGCGAAAATGATTTTTGGCGGGCCGCAAATCATATCGCATCAGCCCTGTTGCTGATTGGAAGCTCTGATCCGGAAGCTTTACTGAAACTTGACATGATATATTGATGATAATGAGAATATACGCTCGGGCGCAAATGATGCTACTCGGGCCGCAAATAAGCAATATGCCCTTCAAAAGTCATGTTATTGTCCTATTACAAGTGGGTTAATATCTCCTTCGCTGTTTTCCTAACCCTAGATGAGACACGTGAGCACTAAATTTAAAAGCCCCACTTCTCTTGAATTTAGAAGTTAAAGATTGTGCTTGGATTTAAAAAGTTACATTTTTGAGAAAGAATTAGCTTTTTCTGGTTAGAAATTTACGCTTTAATTTACTCGCAAATTGTGGTTATGGTCCACTTCGACTTCGTTTACACTTATGCTGCGTTTGTCGATTCATTTTCGTTGGCCCGTCTCGCCTATCGAAAATGTCTATCTGAAACAAAACAATACGCATGAACTTGAAAAACTTTGTCCAGAGGGAAGCCCTATCGCATCAGTGTAAACGGTAAAACACATATATATGAAAAGGTATTGACGAAATGGTATCAGTGTGAAAAAGTTCTTAGATATTTCGCCGACACCCTCACCCCACTGATACACATGGAAATGCTAATGTATCTAAACTGTTCTGGTAAATTTTCAGATCATACGAGTGAAGTCTTAAGAGCGACGTATTCATAACTTCAACCAGAAAACAATCTTCCAGTTTATAATGGAGGACTCTGTTTTTAACGACGAAGGATTTGATGAAAGTATCGCGGAAGAAGTAAATGTTCTTGTGGCACCCGACCCGTACGATTGCACCTTGCAAATAAAAGTTCGATGGGGTGAGGCCAACTCCGTTAAAAGGCTCTTTTCACCTTTCCTCGAAGGAATGGATCCTACATTTCAATTCATTTCTATCAATGAAAGTGATGATGTGGATTCCGCTCTGGATGACGCGTGCAGTGAGGAAGATCACGAATCTCCAATTCTGCAGTGTCAAGCACTAAGCGTTGTGCTTTTCCTTTACGAAACATTTGGCCGTTTATCCGCCTTAGATGTTCAAAGGAATTTCCATTTCCCCCCGTGGAAATTTCACCATCGGGTCGAATTGCCAGCGGATGCCAAACCTCGAGTGACTGCTGTTCAAGATTTTTACCAGACATTTCCCGGGCTTCCATTGTGGTCCATATGCCCGGTTCATTACGGCAACGAACATTTGCGTTTTCACATTTTTACAAGGAACTTTCTCCAGATGAGAACATTCTACGAGATTTTAACAGGGAAGAAAGCAATCAGTGGCTCTCCTGGGTTTTGCTTCTTTACTTTATATTCTCAAAGTGGATTTGACGTTCAACTCTCGTTGAAGCACTTACCGCAAATTAGCCCCAAACCTTCGAAATCTGCGAGGTTGAAGTTGAAAATCAAGGACATCAGCACAATAGTTCCTCATTTAAAAGAACCTCCCGTTCAAACAGAGGGTACATTGTGGGTCGCCAGTGACCCTGATGGTAATGAGCTCTTAATCGAGGAAACTGAACCTAGCCAAGGAAGGAGGAAGAGAGGAAGAGTACTGTCAAACACTAGTCTGGAGACCTCTGACTACGAAACTGCATCCATCGACACAGAGAGTTTGGCGGGAAGTTTAAATTACTCACCTCAAGGAACTCTAAATTCGAGTTTTTCAAAACGTTTTACGTTGTTATAAACAATTAATGATTAGTGAGTCTTTAAAATTCTAAAGGCTCCGAGACCCGAGATTATAAAGTTTATTATAATTAACAAATACCAAGTTTATTGGAGAATCTATACCGGGAAGGAATAATTTGCTTTTCTTACTGGGGTTTTGGATGTTTGCGGCTTTGGATAGCATTCATAAGCCGAACTCCGTTTGTTGAGCTCTCCCCATCTGCGAAGTCAGGTTACCATCCAGGGCCGGGCTGTTCGAAAGCGCTAACTCAGGATTGAAGGTTAACCGAAGAACAAAATTTTCTTGTATAAAAATGTTCTTTACCGAAAGCTTTTGTTTTGTGCGGTTTGAAATTATTCAAACTGAAAACTGAAGGATAATCAATATAAACAAAGAACCTCACAGAAAAGATAAAAGAAACTGAAATCAAAATTCTCGCTAAAGGCTGGATTAACTTGACAAAGCTTTGAACAACTCGGCCCAGCTTAACATAAAAGAAAACAGAGGAAGTAATGACATCTTTGCTTCTGAGACTTGAGAATTTCTTGGTGTGGCAAAATATGAGTTTCGGATTTACTACAGAGAGGTTTTCTATATGTAGTTGAACCAATAAAGATATTAAATATACCGTCGACGGGTTTACTATTGAACAAGGATAAATTTTCAGTTGAATTTTTCTATCAATTTCGATTATAATACGTTATCTATTACACCGATTATATATGTAAAATAGAGTATTTTATTAAAGAAAAGAACTTTTATTCCTATATTAAATGTGAATTATTTAAAACGATAGTGCAAGCTGAGATTCTGATAGAAGTCCTTTTGAGTGTGGAAATAGGGCAAACACAATCAGTGAACACACCATTGATTTGAAAGGTCTGGGCATCATTAGGTGAGATGGCCCCCAATCTCTTACTTTTTTTTTTTTTGGGGGGGGGGGGAATGTTGACCATTACCTCAGTTTCCTTGTTATTGAAAATGAGATGGGTCTGCGAAAATTCCATTTTTTCTTCACGTAACCATACTCCCCATGACTCGAGAGCACTAAACGAAAGCAGTGTTCACGACTTATTAGAGGGATGTTAGTAAACACGATGTATGCATGGCGTGTAAATTACCATGTAACGTTTTCCGGCGTGCTCGATGGTCTTTCAATCTTCGTCCAAATGCAATGCAATTATGAAATTTTTAGCTTTGATTGGGCATTTCCCAAAGGATTATGGCCTACTAATACATCAGTAACTATATATAGCCTTTTCCGATTTCACTCCACAATGTACCTCTCAAGACATTCAATGAAGGCAGCCATACATGTCTGGAATTATGCAAACGGCGTTACTGAAAAGTTCACCAAATCATATACTGCGTGGGTCTCGTGTTTAGTGCGTTCGCCTTTGGATCGATCAGTCCGGGTTTGAGCCCTGGCCCGGGACATTGCGTTGTGTTCTTGAGCAAGAAAATACCCTTAATGGCTTCGTGCTACAGAAATCGTGATATCCTCCGGCCTGATGGACCATATGGAACTTTTTATATCTCATATCCTCTCGACCTCTAAATATTCAAAGGAATATCAATGCTCTTTCCTCAACTCTCTTAATTATCTTCAGTGGTTTTGTCTTATCGCTTGGAGAAATATTAATATTTAGCACTTCAGGGGTCGTAAAATTAAAGTATGGCTCACTTGAAACAAAGAAACGCTTTCTCATTATAACACCGTTTTCATAAACCCATGAATATATAGACTTTGTCGTATATGCACTGACCCTTGACATGTCGAGAAGATGGTTGACGCCGTATTAATTACAGCAAATAAGCCATCGTTTCAGTTTCATTTTCAAATCCAGCTTCATCTAATGAGTTGAGCAAGAAAATTGCTGCTTTATTGTCTAAGTTTACCAAGGAAAGACACCATCAACATGGAAATCAACTTTATTATCGCCTTAAAACAAAGCCTTTTTGAATGATCATTCAATTTTTAAGAATAGCAATTAACTAAAGGATGTCAACATCTACTGAGGACTAATAACCCTTAAACAAACTTCCAAATTGAAGATTTAGGGAGCAATAGAGAAAATTCTCGGGTATTAAAAGCTAAAACGTTTTTGGCTTGGTCCGGAGCAGAGATGAAAATGCTGTATACACGAGAAATTATTTTAAGCTTACAAGAAAGGAAAAGTAAATATTGCTTGGGAAATTCGGCCGCCATCGTGTCTCCATAAATTCTATTGCTCGTCTTAAATTATTAATAATGACATCCATAAAGTCTATTCAATTTAAAGCACTCATTTACTGATTGGTTCTCGGGACATCAATTTCCTCATCGCAAAAACACTGGATCAAGTTTCTAGGCAAATATTCACGAGTTTATGAATATGCCTCTCAAAAATCATTATTATTATTTATCATCTTCGTTTTCCAACAAACGCTTTCTTTTGTTCCGTTAAAAAGCTTTTTGATCACAATGCACTATCCCACGGATAGTTTGTGAATTATTCAAGTCTCAAAGTTTTTTTCAGAACTTTGCATTCACCTGCCGTTATTTTTGCGTTGCCTTGTCAACGTCCCTTTCTGACCAGAAAAGTCACTGTAAACATGCCAGCGAGGATTGTATCTTCTTTGCAAATTTAATTTCGAGTCAAACCATGAACAGAATTAAATATTCCTCAAAGGAAGAAAAACTGTGAGTGGTAAAATAACCCACGAAATACATAAATGGCGGTTATTCGATCCAATATGGAAGAAGATTCGAATGACATACCAAGAACTCGTTCTTTCTATAGACCAGCAAAGGACGACTTTGACAGGATACTTGATCGATTAAAAGCACAAGAAGATGGAAGAACGCTGAAAGTTTCGCCAACTATTTTAGACGATGGCAATGAAACAAAACAGGAGAAACAGGAAAGACTACGACAAGAAGCCTTACAACGAGATCAATACATTTTGTCCATGCGACCGAACCGACATATTGTTTTTGCTGCTAAATTCGCCAGAATTAAAAACCAAGGTCTGACCAAGCGCTTTGAAAAACAGCTGCATATTTGGAATCGAGAAATGGAGCGAAATTTTCGATTTGTAGGTTACAGCGAGAGGGCCTTAGAGAAGGAACAGTGGCAAAGAAGAGCTAGAAAGGAAAAAGATAGCAATCCTCGCTTGCAGGCGCCACAGAAAACCGAAAAACCCGGAGGTCATGTCAACCGTCACAGTTTAAAATTGCCTAAACTTGAAAGATACAAAGGAAGAAAACAGAGAACACAAGGTGGGAGTGATAGGGAACAAAAGGTTTTAAAAGGAAACCGACCAACGAAACCTGAAGAAATGGGATTTACCAATACTTCCGTTAGACTACCTCCTATTAAGACAGAGAAAAAGCAAAATAGCGATATTGACTGAATGTCTAAACAGCTGGCGTGTTTCGCGCTGCTACTGACATGACGTGTTTTTCATTTCCCGCCAAAATATCTGCCATTACGACACTGTGAGAATAACACGGGATCCGGAAAAGGCAGGCTCTCCGCCCATGTTCGAGACAAGAAGAAACTACACAGTCCAAGTGAATTTTTAGCTTGATTTGCTCCTGCACGATAATCATGTATGTGTTGAGTATTGATTACCTGTTATACTGAGGCATCAACAATGCAAATATAACGACATGATCATTCAAATTATCATAACAAATTAGAAAAGTAGAATTTTTTTCTGAATTAAATACAGTGACGGCCTGTCTTCACAGAAAAGACGGTGGGATGATCTGTCTCGATGTTTCAATGGTCCGATCGATAAGGAAGTCTTCAGACTGATGAGAACTGTTAATTTCTCTCTTCTCTGAGTTCTCATTAAACGGGACACAACAACATCACTCTGTGACAATGATGTTGATGTACGTCGCGTGCTTTCAGTTCATGATAAGCCAGAGGAAAAGCTGTTCACGGTTAGCTGTTTGTGAAACGAAAACAGTTCGTTTGTACCCATGATTCAAGATATTTGCCTGTAAGATTCACGGACTGGAGTGAATATCCGTGTAAAACATGAACAAAAGACGATTTATCTGAACCCACACCGGCAGCTGGAGAAACGAAGCTCATCAGAATAGCACTTACGCGTAATGACGTCAAAAACTTTTCTGGTTACATGAAAGCGAGGCTTGGTGGTGAACGCTTCGTGTAGTTTGTTTACGATCAAGGAGAAATATTCAGTATTGTGGTTTATTCGTCGCTTTTTTCCCCAATGCTTCACCGGTTTATTGCCTACGGCTGAACAAATTCTTCAGGCATGGAAGTTAAAAAGTCCTGGCATCACTTACCACTGCAAAACAAATGGTTGCTATCCAAATGGCGCGCGAAAATGCGGCGAACAAACACGCCAGTGAATGAGCACTTGAGGATATGTGGAGATCACTTTAAAGCTGAATGCTTCACAAAAAATCCGGGTTTTTCTCGTACCAGCGTAAAGCCAGGGTCAATTCCGACTAAGTTTTGCTTTGTTCAAGAGAAAGAACCTAAGAAGCCCCCGAAAAACCGTAAACCGGTCGAGAAACAACAAAAGATTTCAGATGTATTCACAGAAGCTGCATATGCTGAATTGGCAGAGAACGGTCTCGAAAATAATGACATCGAGCTGGATATGAAGGAGCCTATAGCTATGATTGTTTACATGTTTAAAATCGCCAGCGATCTCTCCATCACAAACTTTTCGTGTAACAAAGTAGTTCATCGTATTCGCAAGCGTAAATTCCGGTAGAATTGTTCGACCATCGGCGATTCCTTTCCACAGCGCGGTAGGAGGAGGAAACATAAACTCAACATTGACAGCAGCGGCGTCCCCGGCGTTTATACCCAGATTTCCCCTCTTTCCAGCGATATTTTCTCCGTTGTTTGGATCAACAAGATCCACCATCAATATAACTCTGAAATGAGGGGAATGTTTTTCAGTCGAATGCACTGATGTGAAGCATTGAATCGCGCGAACTTCGCATTTCGCGCACATCTTACCTTTCGACTAAGTCCGCTTCGGGCCCCTTAATTTTACTCCTTTTTCTGCAGGAAAGCCATCTTTTCAATTCGGGAATAGTTAGATTACTAGCAGTTTTTATTCTTAACAAAGCACCAGCGACATCGTCCTCAGTTAGAGTGATTTTAGTCGAATTATTCGCAGGCATGTTTGATTTGACCAAATAATTGTTTAAATTCCCGCGAAAGCATCACCACCAAGCCTCGTTTTGAAGTTACCAAAGAAACCGTGTCATAAGGGCTTTTTGAAGTGACAAATTAAAAAACAAGACGACCTCAACAGTTTAACGGAATCATTTTGGAAACGAATCAGTTTCAAAATCTTTCGATTTTTTACCAGAATGTTCAGCCTCAAGTCCCATAAAATGTGTTGCAACACTGAGCATGCGCCGGATCCTAAGAACGCTCGAGCCATTCCAACAACTCCTTCAACTTTTATCAGTACATGAAGTTGGAAAGGGACTTTGGCATATCAGGACTACTCCTGGACTGACTTAAAAGTTACTTAAAGGAAAGACAGCAATTCACAGCTGTTAATGATGATACCGAATGGATCTCTTTCGGAATTCCTCAAAGGTCCGTTTTGGGACCAACACTTTTCACTCTTTTCACGAACGATCTTCCGTCCTCTGTGTCTTCCGGATCCGTCTATATGTTTGCCGAGGACACAACGGTTTACTGCGTGAGTGATACGGCAGAAAAAAGTATTGCCCAGTTAAATTCTGCACTCCGTGAATTAAACGAGTGGTGCCTCATTAACAGATTAACACCCCACCCAAGTGAAAGTGAGGCCATGCTAATCTCTAGAAGAAATCCCCCGGCTATTATTCCCCCGATCTTTATTGGAAACTCTACAATTGAATGGGTATCGAAATCACGATTACTGGGAATGACCGTCGATGAGAAACTGACCTGGACTCCGCATATGCTGGAACTCAAAAAATCATTCGCTAAAAAACTAGGATTACTTAAGAAGTCGAGATTTCTCCCTAGGAACGTTCATCAGGATCTCTATTTTAAAGTCATTTTGTCCTCAGTGACCTATGGTCTTATACTATGGGGATCTTGCTGCAACTCCGACTTATTTCAGTCCCTGGAAAGACTTCACTGCAGGGCTGCGAGCAACCTCGTTCCCAGGGCTTTTCCCTTGAAGATGGGAGGGGCGCCCCTCCCACCTTCAAGGGAAAAGCCCTGGGAACGTGGTTGGGCTGCGAGGCTTATTTTTAATTTGCCGAAAGACATGGCCTCTGTTGATGTCCTACAACGGGCCCAATTGCCCACTCTGTTTATTTATTATAAATCAGCCATTTTTATCTGTTTTCATAAAGCTTTTCACGATAGGTTACCTGTCACATTAATCGATCTGATTTCTAAGAAACGGGCCACAAATTATTCAACCCGGACCTGCGCTTCTTTAATTGTTCCCCGCTTCAGCACGCGTTACATGAAAGACTCTGTCGCGTTCAGAGGCTCAGTCCTGTGGAATGCAGTGACCAACAATTGTAGTGCCCTGACGAGAAATGTTCCATATCGAGACCTCAGGCTAAAGCTTAAATCTCTAGCTAATTTTAATGAATTCAGCTTTAAGATAACGTCTGCATCCACCTGTAATTTTAGAAAAGATGACTTTGTATATACTTGAAAATGTATGCTTACAATTTCTTTTTGTATATATCGCTGACTTAAGTTCAAATGTCCCTTGAAATTTCGCTTCGGTTAATCGGTTTCGGGTCACGTGGTCCGTGGCCATCCTCTCAGATACGTCACCGAAATCAATCAATCGTGAAGGAGTGGAAAAAAGCCGTACAGAAACTAGGCAAGGAAATGTGTTGTTACCGCCGGATTTTGGTTTTGAAGACGTTAGACCTAATAAAACAAACTAAAGTAAAGCTGAACGAAGAGAACGTTGTGGTTCGTACTATAGAATTTCAGGGGAACCGGAACAAGCTGGAATCAATTGTTGAACCCATGATAAAAATTATACTATTAGTAGTTTTAAAAGAATCTTGTTATGCAAAATTTAATGATCGTTCTACGCATATTTAAAAACAATTTCCTTTTTCCAAGCATGCGGATTAAAAAAAATATATATATCTAAAGTCTTTCGTGTTTTTAACAGAGAGCCTAAATGTTTGTGAGATTAAAAAAAGGAAAGTAAAAGTTCGCAAGATACGTTTTGTAAAAAGCTGTTTCGCGGCATAAAGAATAAAATTATTTACTATTGAGCTTCTTGTTGTTACTTGATATCTTAAAACGTTGGTTGCTTGGTTGACTGGTGTTATATTCAGAAGTGTTTTAGAAGGCGAGGACAAAACACATTTGTTCTTGTCCGGGTTGAAGTTTTATGAGGCGTCTCTTGTTATCTGTAGTGGTGTTATTTATCATTGATAGAGTATTTTGACAATCATGAATTTTTGAGCTCCAAACAAGTCCTTCCTGAATGGTTTCTATATATATATATCTTTAATGTTAAAAGCCCTTGAAACCGTCCCGGCGATTGCACAATTTCGAAGGAACCATTTGTCCGTCTGTTATTTTACACAAAAAAACTGATCATTCACGATTGTCTCTCTGTCGAGCGGATTGAAATTGGCAAATCTCCAATGGCTGCTTGCCTCCAGGAACATCGTATTCAAGGATTCAGTTCGCTCAGTCCAACGTAACCGAAACAAATCATGAGTGCAAAAGCAGATGGCGGGTTGCTAGTCTTTCGCAAGGCACATTTAAGTAGCTCGTATGGTTTCTTCTTTCTTGTTTTGTGCTCAAAGCACCAGTGAAATAAACCATGTCGCATTTCTTCTATTTTCGACAAGAACACAACTTACAGGCATTTTGGGGATAATAAAAATCAGAGCACAGATACGAAGCACTTCTACGCTCGGACTATTACATTTTCTTTTTACTGATTAATAGGGCGTTAGCGACTAAACCATAACACTCTCCTTTAAGGTGACAGTGACAGGTAACTGGAAGCAAAATGTAATCTTAACCTGACCCTTGAGACACGCTGACTACAAAAAAGAGTACATTTCAATTACACACCGACAGCTTTAATTCGCTTGATGCCTTTGCGGTTCTTCACCCTAGCGGGTATAAACTTTTATCAAACCTTTCCTCCGTGGACACGTGAGGGCCCTATTTTTGGATCAAGAACTTTTTGCCCAACGATCTCACAATGATATATTTACTGATGAAGTTCATTTAAGGGAGGCGCTTTGGCCACATGGTTAGTGCGCTCGACTCTGAATCGAGCTGTCCGCGTTCAAGGCTTGGCCGGGGACATTGTGTTGTGTTCTTGGGTAAGACAGTTTACTCCCACAGTGCCTCTCTTCACCCAGGTGTATATATGGCTACCAGCGACTGTAATGCTGGAGCTAATCCTGCGATGGACTAGCATTCCGTCTACTCGTTTTATTCTATAAGCGCCGGCCTGATGGGCCGCACTTTGACGGTCAAAAGTACGGCTGTTTTCAGAGAAGCTTTGAGACTTGTCAAAACCAGAATTCCACTTTGCAAAATTATAATTTCAGTGGCAAACTGCACACTGTATATTGATATAATTTAAAACAACGAACTACGTTCAGCGAAGATATTGTTGTTGTAAAGTAGGTTCCTGTTTTACAAAATGCTCAACCTTCCGTCACCACTTACATCTCGATGTGATAATTAGCAAACGGTACTAAAGCAACTTCCTTAACAGCTGCTATGCAGAACGTGGGCAGGTAGCTAAATAAAACTTTATAATTATCTTACGCAATACCAGAAACTGAAACCAACAACAAAACAAACGAGAAAATACTGGAAGTTCAAAATGTAACAACATTACCTACGTAACTCCGGGCAAAATTCGCGCAACAGCGGTTGCAGGCGTTTACAATTATCTATTTACTAGCCCGTGAAAGAAAGTTCCTCAAGACGACATGAAATATACCGCAGTTAATTTTCCAATTTAAGCAATTGGAAAGAAGAAGCCTGAAACAATCAGGGCTTCAACGGGATTCGAACCCGTGACCTCCGCGATACCGGTGCGATGCTCACGGGTTCGAATCCCGTTGAAGCCCTGATTGTTTCAGGCTTCTTCTTTCCAATTGCTTAAATTGGAAAATTAACTGCGATGTTCATTCTTCACTTTCATCTACAATCGCATATAAACTTCATATCATGAAATATACCGCTGCGCATTAAAGTCGTTTCGATTGAACACCTTCAAAATATTGTCTT
>OMLO01002776.1_pt1 | contig 14297 bp, 8 predicted proteins | sample 1674811 | NCBI WGS metagenome assembly OMLO01 (sample SAMN06265003, study PRJEB25207) | coral metagenome | isolation source: Coral host | place: Mexico:La Bocana,Puerto Morelos, Mexico | collected 2008-11-13
AGCTTAGTGTGAAATGAATTAAAGCATCGTCGGGCAGGTGCTCTCACTCTGCCTGCCTTACAGTCTTGTGTGTTTGTGTTATGCTTCAGCGTTCTGGAGAAGGAAAATGATTTTCCTTCGTACGAACGGAGTGAGGGAGAAGGAAACTGATAGTAAGTAACTAAAGCACAAATCCAATGGAAATGTTTTTGACTTCGAAATATTGGGGAATTCAAAATAATCGAATTCGAATTAACAGGGTCCAACACTAATGTGTTTCTTGTTGCAATGTGTTTCTCTGCTTACGATTAATTCCTCTTCCCAATTAAAAAATACACGAAAAATCATCCAGCAACAATGTTTCTTAGATTAGAGAAACCTTTAGCTGCATCGGATGTTAGGCTTGGCCTTAATCAATTGTGTTTCAGACTCCGATATCGTGGCAAGAATAACTGAGGCACATTAATTAAATCGCTGTGAACTCCACGTGACTGACTGTAACAACTGACCGCCCTTTACAGACAAAACAATGCTACAGGGCGCTGGTCGTGAAAGAGAAAATCCCGCTCAACTAGTGTATCGCGCGCTCGTCGCGCTCTGTCGACTAAACCAACTGCCACAAGTGCTCTAAAAGTGATCCACTTCCACGTTTACCTACTAGTGTAACGATATCGAGCTTACAAGCTTAACTCGTGTTGTATTAAGCTGTTCTCTAATAATCTAAAGTTTATGATCGCATTGTTGGAAAACGACTGAAACGGTGTCCATCGGAAGCTGTACTCCCTCCGTCTATCATTTCATCATTACTTTTAGTTGTTGACATTAACTTGACAGCCTTTAGAGTCTTTTCTTTATTCTTTTCCTCTTTTCTGTCTTCTCCATTCTCTTCTATTTCAAAACCAACATTATCATTTACAGATGCTCTCATTGAAGGCATGTCCACCTTCCCCAGGCCCATCTGCATCTTGATCGACTTTCCTCCAGTTGCCACTGAATTCACACCACTGCCTAGTTCGTTCAAGGACAGAAGCATAGTGATACAGCAGGCAGCGGACCACTGCGGGTTTCTTCGCCATAACAGGAAGTTGTGTATCAACACAGCAAGGTAACGACCTAATGTTAGACGAAGAGAGCAAAGGATTGTCGCACGGTGGGTGAGTTTGCATATATAGTATGTATAATGCCCAAAAGAATTGAGTGAAAAGAAAAAACGAGTAAATAATATACCTAGGCTTTTTTAAAAGGTCAGTCAGTGAATCACCTTGACTACAGTTCAGTCAGTCAGATCTGGTCACTCAGTCAGTCACACTGCCATACAGTCAGCAAGCATGCAGGTTGTTGAGTCATAAACAGTCAGTCGGATCAGTCAGTCAGCCAGCCATTGACTTATGATCACCATTCAGTCAGTCAGTTAGTCAGTCAGACAGTCATGATGTGCCAATCAGCCGTCGGTTGGTCATCAATCATTCACTTATAAATCAATAATATAATAAGTTGTGAATGACATCTTCTTATTCACACCGAACCTTCACTGAAGCAAATAATATGAATGTTAACATACCCACAACCAGTAAAATAACCAGAACATTCGCTCCAACGACAAGAATATTAACCAGCAATGAATCTACATGTTGGTCGACATCTGACGGTACAGACTCTTTAGGAATCTTTAAAATCACCCCAATACCAAGATTGAGAAATATCACAAGAAGAGATGTTAGTTGTAATTTATCTTCAAACTCGTCCTTAATGGGCTTTCGGAAGGCATAGACGATAGCGAACAGTCCAGAACAGATGGAGGCTAGACCCACGTAAGCTCTGCTCTCACGGCCAATTAGAATGATCCCACAAGTCAACACGAGCTTCCTCGCCACTTCAACTAGCTCCCAGTACCACGCGTCCTCATTATAGTTCTCGTAAAGGAAGCTCATACCAGAAATGAGTTCTGACTCGTCACTAGGCTCCTCTGCGAATCAAGAAAAACACTCTTTTCACTTAAAAGACTAGTGATCATAATTAAGAAACTAAAGGCATTAGAACAACTGCGTCAACTCTGGGAAGAGAGAAATAAGGTCGAAACAGAACTGATAGAGACAAGGAGATTGCCGGATTTTTTGTTTGGTCCTGCTTCTGTATTTAAAGTCTAATGGAAACTGAACACCACGGGTCTAAGGACTATTTTAAGGCCGTCAGTATAAATTTCACTGCCCAATGTCAATACGTTTTTTAGACCTCTCCCTGCACATATGCAAGTTGATAAACTATACTTTTAGCAAGATGATATTTTCCTCCCGTAGAATACTGGTGAGATGCGCTCTTAAGTTCGAACACTAGGCTTCTTACCGCTATTTTCATCATTTTCGATGTCTTTTTCGCCATTTTCTTCAGCAACTTCAGCCGTGTTATAAACACCAAATTCTGGATCAACCGTACTAGAATCCACTTCGTCGTCATCCCCGGGCTGAGCTGACGAAAGCTGCTGTCTTCTACGTCTCCACAAAGCCACGAACACGAGCCCAGGAAGCAAAACGATGTACGACGATGCCCCGAAGGCAAAGAGCTTAAAAAACTCGTACTTTTCTCCCTCACATTTCACGCTATAATCTGTCTTTAGATAAAAAGCGCAGGATCGTTCAGTACAAAGTTTGTGACAGGCGAGGGGAAGAGTTCTCAAAATTGTCGAGCATGTACTAGGGTACGTTATGAAAAGAAATAAAAACACATTACGATATAGGAACTCTTTGGTCGTAGACAAGGCATTCCTCATTTCTGAACAACTGGCAGAAAATTTCCTTGCAAGGAAAAGTTTTCTGATCCAATAAGAAACAAATGCAAAGACTGTCACGCATGCGTTGCTTCCTAAAATAACATACATTTTGCTAAAGGCATCTTGCTTCCATGATGGGAAGAGGCAGTGAAGCGGTACAAACTGTAAAATATTAAGCTGGACAACTTCAGCGTAATCACCAATCATAGACAAGGAAGACGGCCACTTCACATAGACAAATGCTTCAACAATCCCGGATGTAACCTGGTAAAAGCCAATCACGATCTTCAGCCTAGCTAAGAGGATGTCAATCATAGGGCGCTTTTGCTTGGTTTTCTTCCTTCTTCCATTCCATATCAAAATCACGACGAGAACAAGAACAACCAGACCTAAAAGGCAAAGTTGTACGATGACCCAAGTACCGGACGGACAGGCTTTACAGGAAAGAACCCGTTTGTAATAGCCACTCTCGCAGACCTCGCATAAGGGGCCTGAGTACCCTGTAGCACATTTAGACTCCAGTCCTCCTTTGCAAGATTGTACCCGAGGACACTGGTAGGGCTGGGGAAGAGTCCCATTGAAAGAGGACGTGTTTCTGAAGTACAAGTCGTTTTCGATTTTTAAATTATCCGCGAAAGCTCTGTAGGCAAGCATAGTTTCTTTTGAATCCCACTGCCAGTAGTAACCCTTCTTCAGTGAAACGGATTCATTTACACAATCGAGACCCTCAGAGGGACAATTTAGACAAGGACCGAAGCGGTTGTGACGATGGAAGTTGTCGATACACTTGCAAGCCCGGTAACCAGAATCAAGGTCCGTCTTAGTGCCTACAATGATATGAATATATATAAAAAAGACATTTGCGAACTCGAACAAATTACAAACAGTTCTAGTAATTTTATTTTAAGAATGCTTCCTGCATAAAAATTTTCACCTCCTGTAATTTCTCGTGGTCCTAAGATCAGACTTCTCCGGTACGAAGTTTTCTCCCAGCTCAAATCTGGATATCAGCTCCACCAATTAACGTTTACTGAAGGTAGTAATAAAAAATATTCTCCTTGATTGTCATATTACCTGGAGGACACACTTGACAATCCAGTACTCTCCTGCCCGGTGCCTTCTCAGGTGGAACATAAGTTCCCGGATTGCACAAAAAGCATCGGTCATCGACATTCGCAACGCTGTCCGAATAGAACCCACCTGAAAACGAGATTTGCCATTTAGTTGTTACAATGGCACGTTTCAAAACGAAGTTTTAAAACAAGTAGCACCGGGGACGAGAAAGGCGCCATGTTCTGACCTCATCAATCTCAGGAGGTGGGGTTGTCTTTGAGGCCCTTTTCAAATTTGGAAAGAAGGTCCTCTTCAACTTTGAAGGCTTGTAACTTTAAAAAGCGTCGATGCGAGGAGCTTCAAATTTGGTGTCTTGTCGTAACATTTATTCGGGAACAACTTGGTATGACATTTTATTGTTCATTGACGTTAATACCCGGGGGGTACTCCCTTATATGGGCTTTATAGGTATGTGCGGCCCCAAAGGGTATGTTTTTCAGCCGTTTTGGTCATAAATTGGGTATCGATTTTAGCCATTTTGCCGCCATTTTGGTCATAAGTAGGGTATCCATTTTTGCACTCTAGTCTTCAATTGAATTTTTTTTTTAGAAGAAGCTACTTCTTCATCGCGCCCTCCTTCTCCCATCTACGCTTTGCCTTCCTCTACCCCGTTAAACGCCTATCACGCATGCTAGATAAAGCCAGCAACAAAAGCTCTTCCCCTAGTGATGTAAGAGTCAGATCATAAATAGGGTATCAAATTTTTGGTCAAGTCATAAATAGGGTAGGGAAAATCACAGATTTTGGTCATAAATAGGGTAAGGGTTTTGGGAAGCGGGCCGCACACCCCCAAATTTTTCTGGGAGTACCCCCCCGGGCGTTAATATCAGCCATGACAACCGTGTTTTGACAGGCGCACATAGTAAAACATTCTTACCGGGAGGACACGGAATGCATTCAGCTTCCAGTGCCGTGCTATACAAGAACTTCTCAAGATGAGGAAAAAATGTTCCTGTCGGACAAGGAGATCTGTAGGAGTTGTTACCGTCTGCAAACCCTGCTTCGGTTAAAGCGATGAACAGACCTTTTTGGTTTGTGCTAATTCCATCAGTCGCATGCTCAGGTGAACTTGGGAAAGCAAAAGTATGTTAAAAATTAGATAAAGGAAATGCAAGATATTTGTGACCAGATCATTTACTTTGTCGATGAGTTGTTGCAACACACATTTAAATGTAACAGCATTAAATTTGTTTGAAAATTGACTGAGATAAATTATAACAAGCTAAGAGAGGATGAAGGGTATCCTAATATAACTCCAAGTCACCTATATTTTTCGATTGGAGGAGAACGTGTCACGCGCCGTTGATCAAAAAATCACTCCCAAGGGAATTCTTCAGGGAAATCTTCAAAACATCTTCAGCTTTCGACTCGCACGTGATCAGGTCGTGCACCTGGAAACTGCGGCAAATTTGTGTGCCAGCAAAAGTCAAGCAAAGGAGTTTTCGCACCTTTGCTTTCTATTTTTGAGTTGGGAGGTATAATAAAACACCTAATGACCACCTCTGCGGGGAACAGTGACGTTTGTTTCCCCTCGACCTCAATGTTCCCCTTAGCCTCGCCTCGGGGAGACAAAACTCACTGTTTCTCTCATTAAGAGAGCTTATCCCCATATGGGCTTTATACTAAAGAAATTCCCCCGCAGGTTGTTACTAGATCACTCTCGTCTCGGAAATCCTAGGAAAGTCTAGAAAAATCTTAAAACTATTAATGGATTTGGCTCAGCCTAAGAGTCTCCCCATGGCTTTTGTTTTTCTTCTACTTGTTCTTATCTTTATGACAAGTGGAACTTGCCGGTGTAAGCATAAGCAAAAGCAAAAGTCCGCCATCTTGTTTTACTTTATTGGGGAGGTATGGAATCGAAATCCATTCTGCGCATGCCTAAGTGCTTATGCTGTTCTATGTCGTTGTGAAAACCATGCTTAATGAAAATTTTGATGCTTATATGAAAGGCTCTTACTTAATCATAATGTGAAAAATTCAACTGTTCATGTTTGTTCTCAGGTTTCGACTGCGCAGTTCTCGAAGTCATATCATATATAATTCATCGCGTTTAAACAAAGGACGTCATAATCGTGAAAGTGTTTAGAAATCTGATATTAACTAGCATAGATTTTTACAATGATGTTGCTCCGTTTTTATTTCTTAGTTATAGTTTTTGAGAAGCTACATCAAGCACTCAAGACAGTGACCGCACTGTTCCAAAACATCTCGAGGTTCGTCACAAATGACGCGCCGTATTTTTAACTCTCCTCTCGTGTTTGGAAATGTGCTCAGACACAGTTCTTCGTGTTTGATAGATTACATGAAATACTAAAACTTCTCACATGTATGTCTTGACGTCCTGATGACCATCGAAAGCTCTCAGATTGAATTTTTCGACCTCCGTGTTCATGAGATAGCTACACGAAAAAATGTAAATGTTACAATCAACATTTCTGGAAACTTAGGACAATACACGCACAACTGTAAGAAATGTCAAATTGATGTTTAGTTTCAAGAGAACCGTAAAGACGATGAATTAATAATTGAATTGGCTGCAGAGAATATATTTTGCTAGCATAACAAATAAATAATATGTTATATCTAAATGATGACTGCTTTTAACGATTGCTCTTTGTCTGTTTGCCAGTTGTTTGTTTTTTTTATGTTCTTCTTCTTCTTGTCAAACGTACGTCTCACCCAAATATCCGGTCTTTTGGCAAATTACGCGCAATTTTAAAGCTAGTCAGTGTGATTTAGTATGATTTTTCCTGTGCTATGCCTCAGACGTTTGCTTCGGGTTAAGACTGCTTCAACACTAACCTGCCTTTATTTTCTTTTTCTCGAACAGTAAAACCCCTGTAAAAATAATGAATCTTGCATTCCACGAGCTTAAAGTAACCATGCAACTCACATTGTATTCAGTTTCCCCAATTGAAAGAGACCAATTGAAAATGCTTGCTTCTCAAGGGTCGTGATAGGATTGTCTGCCAGATTTCTGAAAGCGAGGCAAACATATAAAACACAGGCAAGCACATCAAAGCTTCAGTGCTAGCCTGCGTGGCAGGAATTAACGGTAAAGGGGTAGTGGGTGAAGCCAAACACGCACTCTATCCCTCCCCCCCCCCCACTACCTGTTAGGTGTGCTACACAGGTTTAAGGTTAGGCCAGATGTGAAGTCCTTGAATTTTGATGTTTTTTGAATAATATGAGGTGATTAATCAAAGTCTTTAGGCAAACCACTTCATTGGATGAGAGGGTCAGGAGAAGAGAGAAAATGTCAATCCTTCTAACAATGTAAGTTGTCACGGGCTGTAGTTCAATTTCTTTGTTAGATATGTATTCACAAGTGTCCAGAGTACCAACCTGCAATTAAGCAACTTTGAAAATTTGTTTCATTCCCTTCAAAAAGTATCAAGATTTTTGTTTAAAGCAATTCGTGGTAAGATTGCGCATATTCAGTTACGTTACTCACATTAACAATAAGGATGTAAGGCCCCTAAAGGTAAATGAATCCACTGCTGTTATTCTATTGTTACTCAGAAACCTGTCGAAGTACAAGAGAACTTATATTTATTTTTAATTTTTAAATAATGGCAATTAACAGAAAGAATTGTCCATGTTTTTACATTACCTTTCTTCAACAGAAATCTAATAATCACTGGATCCCTAGTTATTTCAATTATAACAGGGTCCTGTTAAAATCGAAATAAGGAAGGTTCCTGTTGGCTGTTTGTGGTTTAAAGAGGCCCATATATAGTTGTGTCATACTTTTTGGATCAAATCTTGCCTGTCTTGAAATTTCAAATTGTAATTCAACGAGTTGTTTGGGCGTTAAAATCCCTTAGCGTTAAAAAATGGCTCGATATTTGATTTGAAATTTTAGAAACGAGAAGAGACTAGAACCCAAATGACTACAGAACTACGCACATATTACTTTAATAGATAACTAGATCTTTTAGAACTTACAAATATTGCAGCGAAGATAGACTGTTGAACACGCCCTTAGGCAAGAAAGTAAGGTAATTGTTTGACAGGAACCTGAAATCGAATAAGAACCAAATGTAATGGAAAAGAATTAATTTAACCAAGGTTTTCCCATTAGCTGGTGTATTTAAGAAGACTAGTAACTGCTCCATGCCATGCACGCATCTTGGTTCAGTTTGAAAGACTATAATGGCACTTACAAAATGACAAGGGAATTTTCCAAACCAGCGAATGATCCTTTTTCCAGTGCTTCGATATTGTTGCGAGCCAAGAATCTGAAAAATAGTTAAATTTATGGCTGAGGTATAAGTACTTTGATGTTATCTCTACATTGAGTCCTTTAACAATCTATCAAATGATGAATTCAAAATAGAGATTGGCCTAAATTATGTCATAATTTGGAGCCCGAGATAGTTGGCACATTGTAGCCGAGCTCCTCAAAACTAGTGCACTTGTTAATATCACTTTGCAATAAGGGTTCTTGAAATCAGTCGAAAGGATAAGCGTGTTTACACTGTAACTGGAAAGACCAATCCTTTTCTTCGTATGAAATGAATGAATGAATGACTGAATGACTGAATGATCGTACCGCCACTAATCCGCGTAGTCCACTAAGTAAAACAGTAGAGCGCGAATGAGACGTGAAACACAATTAGCCTGTTTAGAGAGTGCTCGTGCTATAGAGTTTTAGCAAATCATGCCAACAAAAACGTCACCAAACAAAAGGTTTAATGAATCTTACATTTCTTCGCCGTCCTCTGAAAAACTGAAATTGAAATGACAAAGTCGCACGTATTTTGGAGAAAGTGAACCGCAATGGCCAATTTTTCGTGTCTTTCTTTGGAATTAAACACTGTCACTGCATATTTAGCTTGAGCAAGACTTTAGGCAGTTAGGCGCACTGAACAGCCGTCGTGGCTCACGTTCTCCAGACAAGGCAGAATTTGGCCGTTTCACGGTTGTCTTGCGGAAGATGGCAAAGAACTGTACAAAGAAAACACACATGCACGGCCATTGCTTTGCTCATTGTATCTATTGTTTAGCGACGTTCCCGTTGCCTTTGTCGTCTTGGTTTCCTTAGACTCCCTATAAAGAGGACGTACTGCGTGCGTTGAAGCGGTGCATAAGATCGAGAACACGCGCGCGGACACACACACTTCGCTGTGAGTGTCGCAACGCTCCAACCAGCTGCAGACCTTTCTGCCCCCTGCTCCAGTGCACTCAAGCGCCCACTAAACAGTCTAAAAAACATTGACTTACATCTCTTCCAGGTTACTAGTGTCTTGAAATGTTCCATTGTTTAGTCGCTTTATTTTATTGTTTGATAAATACCTGCACAAAAATGAATATAGAAATGTGATATACTAAAGAATACAATATTTCACTTGTAGCTCCAAATTACCCAGTCTGCGATGCGAGCCAAACGTGTCGCTGATAATAGTATATAGAGGATTACACGGGAGGTGCAGACTGTCTAAGACGCTGTTTATAAATTACCCAAAGCTGTATAATTATACTGACTGTAATCATGACGTCGTGCTATAACAAAGACGACCTGGTATTCTGTTCACCCATGAAAAATGGCCCTTTTTTTCAGTATTATAAGTAGAAATCTCTGTGTGATCAGTGATGGTGTAACCATATCAAATCCAGTTTACTGTATTGCTGCGAAACAGAACGAACACGGCCTGTAAAAGCACGAATAAGACTCGAGTGTTTGTGAACGGAAGCCACTGGTTCCAAGATATCTCACTGGGTGACCAATGTGAGGATATTAAAAGGAGGCAAAAAGGGTGTGGGAAAGGTCTCCGGAGGCATCACAATAAACCCACATCCTGCATGCGTGTACATCAGTGTTTTTATTTTAAATATTTAAGATCAGAATAAACGACCACAAAGACAATGATTAATTAATTAATCTGGTCGATATTTTCCTTAATCAAAGAACTAAGATATTAAGTCGAATAAATTGTCAAAGTGCACATGCCATGCCGTATGATAGCTGTGGAACTAAAGTAATGTTCGTAAATGGTAAACCTTACTAACAGTTTTTGGAGAAAATTTAAGGACGTGAAGTCATCAGCATTTAAAACCTCTATCTCGTTATCTGACAGGTCACTATCCAAATAGAAAAAAAAACAAAGTCAGTGATTTCCGTACGCGTCTTTTATAGAACTAACCAGCTGTTTCAGTAGAAATAAATAAACTTACATTTCTGTAACAGTCGTCGGGATGGCTGATGGAACAAAGGTGAAGTTTGAAAATCTGCAATCAATTCGCAATTCATTGGTTGCAGAAATACAATTGCACGACGATGGACAAGCTGGAAAAGGAAAAAGACCACTGTCATAAAGGAAACTGTGTGTCTATTACATTACAAGCAGCATGACTCTTGCATGCCCGGCCGCTCTATTCGAAGGTCGCGTGACACTAGTCTCGAGAAGCGTTGCGTGACAACAAAAACAAAAATAGATCAAAGTCTTAAGCACTCACCTACAACGTTAACTTTGGTCTCTCCGCTGTCACTCCCCCCTGAATTGTTAGCTATACAAGTATACAAACCCTCCTCTTGCCGCGTGACGTTGTCAAGTTTTAAAATCACTGTTCTCTCGCCCTTTACCAAGTCTTTTCCATTTCTCATCCACAACACATCAGGAGCTGGAACTCCCTTTGACCAGCAGTCAAGTTTGACCTCAGCACCATACACTACTGACTGCTCAGAGGTTATGAATATTATATCAGCGGGCACTAGTCATATTAAAGAAAGAAAAGATGAAATTTAGTAAATAAAGGAATCGTGCATTGTTTGGGGCGAGAGAAGATATCCAATAGACATGCTAGCTGAGCAATTCTTTCTTTCATAATTCGCCAAGATAAGTTGAAACGATGATTTGCAAGACATATTTTTAAAAGTACACAAGCCATTTATATATATGCACGCACTGCAGACCTATTTCCTTTCATTTAGAGAGAATCGGTGTGTGAAACTTATGCAAAGAAAGGGGGCTTATTTAAAGTTATTTAAAGTAGGAAATTAAGACGATTTATTAGAGTAAAATTCAAACAGTCTACACTGAAACAAAAATCATGGCCATTGATTCGGTTGAAACTAGTTAATATTGAGTTTAGTTTACGTTAGACGGGATATATGTTGCTTTGACGCGAGCGGAATATTGAACAAAGAGATTTCATGTGCTAACCTAATGTGTTTGTAAACTCAATTGTTGCATTGAAACCTTTGAAGGTCATAGAGTAGTCGCTAGTGAACTTAACAACCATCTTTTCTCCGCTGGAAAACAACGGAGGAGGAATATTATCACCACAAAATGTCCCCAGCATGGTATTGTTTTCGTTCAAGCTATCATAGACCGTCAACTTGTCAAAGAAACAAGATGGTTCGTATTCCAGGTGGAATTCTACAAATGTGAGCTTGATATATTGCCATTTTCCAAGATCCTCGGACGGAATTTGGATTATCCATCGACAGACAGCGTCATCGGGATAGTTCTTTGGGTAACTGGGCGAAAAGATTGAACCTTCTTCTTGCATTGCCTGCGTTTCACAATCGTCCTCATTTTCTGCAAATGATGAAAAAAAAAAAACGCGCACGAGACTTTGATCAGACAGACAGCTGATCTTAGATTTTACTTAAATTATGACAGACAGTTGATATACTGCTGAATCGGCGCTGGGAATTGGGGTAACTTTAAACATTAATAACTTCCCTTTCCATATTAATTCTGGTGAAATACACTTAAACCAAAATACATCCGAAAACAGGAAAAGTCGAATCTCAGGCCCGCGAGTCCACATTAAGTAACTCACCAGATTCAGCACACTGGACTCCTACGTCCTGAGCGTGGGAACACCCTGTATCTTTCAGATACTTCATCGCGTTTTTGCACACAAATAGCGAGTTTTCAGTGCCATTACAAACAAGTTTCGTTAGCCATATTGGTCCTGAGCCTGCACCAAATGTCGACCCATTAAATGACTTCACTGCTTTTGAAAAGTTCAACATTCGACACGCCACGTGACCATCATTGATGGTCCAGCGATCCTCACAAACTGTGCCCCATTCTCCTAAGGCAAACAGTTCGACGCGGCCTATTGAACTCGCCGGGCCTCCAGCTAGACGAGCTACAAAAAAAATGAAAAGAATGTTACGTTGACCTCTTTCACACCATTGATCTTTAAAAGAAACTATAAGTAAATTTTACGTCTGGAAATTTGTTTCTGAAAGATACGGCGTATTTTAAAACACTGTTCATTAATAGCTCAACTAAGTTTTTCTTCTGTATTTTGTCCGCGGTCAAATCACAGAAAGTTACAACTGAATGGTGCCTGTTTTTGTTGTGGTGAACGAGCAAGTAAACTTAGCGCTTTGATTTGATTTGAGTAACGCAGCTTTGTTGCGTTAAAAATCGACTTTAAAAATAGGCTCGTTTAACATCACTTTTAAATTCAACAAGAACTTTGCCAAATTGAAAAATTTTAGTTTCCTCCCACAAAAGCCATCAGTAAAGTGCATGTGTTTTATTTGGAATTTACCAACCTCAGCCGTGCGAACTCTGTTTCAACCATAATTTACTAAGTTTAATAATCGGTACATATTTAAAAGCATTGAGCGTGAGAATATGGAATAATATAACACGAAACAGTTTGGGGATCCAGCTGACATTTTTTAAAATAACGTTTTCCAATGAGGCATTGCTTCCTCCAGAGGGCAAATCTCGGCACTGTTGTGGCTTATCTCTTGTAAACTACGACTAGCTAGGGAGCGGCACTAACTGTATTATTCTTTTATACATAAATGAAAGGGAATTCAGTTCTACTCTTCTTAATTTCTTCGCACTGTTTGTTTTTCAGAGCTGCTGTTGATGTTGTCTTCAGTGCAGGTGAGACAAGCTGGATTGCCCGGGATTCTAATTGACGAAGACGAAAAAAACCGATCGAGTTTCAATTGCTTACCTCTAATGTCTTGGTTGTTTATTAGCTCAGCGATTGTGAACTATGTGAGAAAAACAAGAAATTGCGTTTACACTCGCTCTTTCTTGACTCATAAGCTAAAGTTATTATTGAAAAACCACCTGGCGTATGGGCACGGGTAAAACTGAAAGAGTGTGGCTTCATTTTAGCTGCATTTGGCCTCATTTTAGCTGCATTTGTGATTCTTAGAATATCTAGGCAGGTTCCCGCTTTACCGGCTTTACCTTACTGACTTCGTCGTCCATAAAATAATTGTCGGGAATAACTCACGCATGAAATGAAAAAGGTGTATCTACAGTTGCCATTTATTGATGGACCTAAATAAATTTTCTTTAATTAATAGCAGAAAATGTTCCCGTTTAAACGAAGCTCTTTTTAGCCATGCACTGTGTAAGTTTAACTGTCTCAAAACTAAAGCTAGTAAATAGTTTTACACTTTCAGAAACAAATAGATACTTGGATATTTCTCGCTTTCCTGTAACTGAATCAGTCGACTTTTTTCATCCGCTTTAACAAAGCAAAATGGCGCCTTTTTAGCAAACGATGAATAGCCTTTTTACCAAATCCTTTCGGATTTCGGCGACTGTCCTAAATTGTTTCCATTTAAAACTTAGAAATGACATAAAATACTCTGAAGAATTAATGTAAAACTGGCTTAAAATTAACTCAAACCTGAATTAAACAAGGCAGGAGTACTAAAGTGCTGGCCCAGAATGGTTTCATATCTTTTTCTTGCTTGTGTTCAGTCGTTCGCTCGAAATCGCTTTCTTCTTCCCATAGCACTAAGTAGATGAAATTTCCCCAAAAGTAAAATGGCATGAATGATTGATTTTGTTTTGGTTATGCTTGACTCCAGCAGGAACTAATATATTTTGGTGTAAATTCTTACATAACCTGGAATATACCACCCCTTTATCACACCAAAATGTCCTCACCAAAACTGGGGTCTTCGTCGACTTTATTCACGTACATTTTGAGGGTGTTCGAGTGTGCCAAAGGGTATCCTTCGCACAGTCTACAGTAATCTTGTCGCATTCAAGTTCCAATATACCTGGCAAAACTTTGAAACAACACATGTAATTTTATAAAACAGCTGTCGCACTTTGTTAAGATTGTGAAAATATAAACAATCAATCACACTTTGTAATATGTGTCGTGGTTTTCGACAACTCTCTGCGATGTAGAAATAAAGAGAAAGAGATCTATTTAAACCCTAGAAGGCATTCGCCAACCCGGCAGAGTGGTGTTTCTATGACTACAGATGTCTTGGTTGCCGTGAGGCGACGAGCACGAAGTGATCCTACCTTACTTCTGAGTTGAATAGAATACCATTCGCACACCAATTGGGCACTATCTTATTCGAAGCCATGGGAGCCTTGTGGGAGTTAGGTTTGTACAAGTAGGCCAAAATTAGTATAGGAAATAGCACGGTTTCTAGGGGTATTTGGGATAAATACCGCGAGTGATATTTCAAAATTCACCA
>OMLO01002778.1_pt1 | contig 14294 bp, 8 predicted proteins | sample 1674811 | NCBI WGS metagenome assembly OMLO01 (sample SAMN06265003, study PRJEB25207) | coral metagenome | isolation source: Coral host | place: Mexico:La Bocana,Puerto Morelos, Mexico | collected 2008-11-13
ACGGTTCTCTTCTTCCGGTCGAGTCTGAGTATGACTAATTGTCGTGGGTCGTGGGTCGTGGGTGGAAGTCGTGGGTATTAAAAAAATTCCCCCCCCCCCAAAAAAAAAAAAAAAATAAAGAGTAAGTAAATAAGTTTTTAATGTATTAAAGCAGTGGAAAACATTTCTTCATATCCCCATCAAGTTATGTCTCTCCAGTGTCTGCTATAAATAATCACTACGTGTAAATCTGTTTTGGAGACTTATTATTCATAAATAAGAAATTCATTTTCAGAATTGCCACCAACAAGAACAAAAAAATCCCTGACTTTCCACTGACTGTAATGCAATTTTCACTGACTGTGACTATTCTGGCCATAAATCAACAAAAATAAGAATGGCTCTGATAATTTAAACAAAAATTGCCTTATCTAATATATGAAAACATCTAATAAAATAATCTGTGGCAACCTTAAGGAAATATTCCCTGACTTTGAACTAGGATTTAGAAATTCCCTGGCCTGATACAAAACTCCCAGACTCTTCCCTGACCTTATATAAAATCTAATTTTCCTGACTTTTCCCTGATGCTGATAACTCTCATATTTATAAGACATCAGAATTTATTTTGAGTTTGAAATAATAACCCTTTTTATGTTACATTCCAGTTAAGGGAATAAACTAAGAGAGGTTTATGCATTGTTTAATGAATCACATTAAGTTGACCCTTGTACCTTACTTGTGAGTAAAAAAATACCAGATTTTGTTAGTTCAAGTGTGTTTGTTATTTTCCATATTTCAGTCAAACCCCAATTATCTGATGAAAAATAATAACTCCTTAAATTTAATATCCTATTCAGACTTCACTCTCTAAAACAATTTCTCTTTTATATCTGAATTTTGTAGTTACCAGTCCGGTCACTGCCAATTTGTGTCTCATGTAACAGTAAAATAGTCAACGTACCTTTGCATATTAAATAAAACCCACTACTAGAAGCTCTCTTACCCCAAGCCCACCCCACCTGCACTTCAGATCAACCACATGTCAGGCAAACAAGCCTATTTAAATCATAACCTTGAAAGAAGAAATAAAATATCTTTCTGATCTGGAATAATTAAATACTTGAAATAATGATAATACTTGAATTAATGTTGCATGATTTGGAATATCAGTAGTGAACATAATTATAATATATTACATGTAACATAAAATACATTGAATGTAATATATATTTCTTGACCCACTGGGGAACAAGTATCCTATGTGTAGCCGTACCCACCCCCCTGAGGAAAAACGGGAGGGAGAGAACAAGGAACCATTATATATTTTCATGCTAAAGCGTGACGTCACATAACATGATTCCTGCCAGCTTTTCATAGATGTTCCCTCCCTCCTGTTTTTCCTCGGGGGGGGTGGGTACGGCTACACATAGGCTAGGGGGCAAGAACAATTTGCTTTGAGAAATCTGGATTTTGAGATGTTAGGGGTAGAATAACAGTAAAGCAAATCCAAAAGCAATTTGAGTTTTTTCATAAAGTTCACAGAATTGCTGGTCCAAGAAATCAAGATTCAATAGTATCACTATGTACGTATGTATGAATTATGTAATGATCTACGTATAATTCTGAAGGATTGGGTAATTACAGAAAAAAAGTCCACATACCACCGACACATGTTGTGCGGGAAAATCTCACGGGAGGAGAAATCAAAGTCCCTGGAGCTCAAGGAGGAAGGGTTGAAAAAAATCATCTCATTGCAAGGGAAGATGAGGATTTTTTCTGGAAAAACCCAGAAAGATGCACTGAGTTCTCAGTGATAGAATCTTTTACAAAGATAATTCTGTCCTTCTTCAAGCTTAAAGCCAAACTGTGTGTAGTAGGACAGCAAGGGATCTTTGCATTCCAAACTGATCTTATAACATCCAAGTTTCTCACCCAGTAAAATCAGTGTTTCAACAACCCTGAAAGACAATTGTGTCAAACAGTTGTAAATGTTTGAAAGAAATCAACACAACAAAATTAAGAGGGAAAAAGTCATTTGCTACAGTAAGTACCGGTAGGCATATTTACTTACAGTTTTCCAATTTTTTTCCCTCTGCAACTATCATCCACAACTATGTCTTCAATTCTGCCACGCTGTATAAAATAATAAACAATTAGACCCACTCAGTTACATGGAAACTCTCTGACATGAACACTGTTTAAACAGTATCATACTGGGTGTCTCATGATCAAACATTCAGATTTCAGATCTATAAAACTCAGACCCTCTTGGTGTCTTGAAAACTCAGACCTGTAAAAAACAACTTATTATACACTGCAGGTTGCTGCAAGCCATCTTCTCTGTTTAATTGTCAGTGCTGTAATGTCACAAAAAATGTAAATTGCAAAATCTTCACACAACGCAGCTCCCGCTAACTAAACTTGCCTCAGATGGCTTCTAAAACACTGTGGATAAATTTGGTTTACACTTATTCCTACTAAATGTTTATAAAAAAACACAAATTGATTTGAATATTACCGTTGCATTTGTGGTAATTGCAGGTATCTAACTACCAGGAGTTGTTTTGTTCCCTGCAGAATCTGGCTATGACAATGTACTGACGAACACTAAACAAGATGTAAATTAGTTGTTTTATTTACTGGGTCTAAGTTTTCGAGATACCCAGCTGCATATACCTTAAATACATACCACAGCAATTTCATGAATGTATTTCTGTTCTACAACCAATGTTCCACTAGCGACTATCTTTGCTAACTCTGTATCTTCAACAACAATAAGATAATATGTACCAGGACAAGACGTCATAGCATAAAAGCGCTCTGAAGAGAAATCCAAACAATGCCAACTCAGTACTGTAAATGAGACCTGTACAGTCAGAGGAGGGTGGGTAACACCACAGCTAAAAAAAATAATTAATTATTTTTTTCTGAAGCATCTCAGTGGTCCAGAATCCTAAATCCTTGAAACTGATTGGCTAATTCCGCGCACTCCAGCAGTCCGGATTTTCCCATCCGGATCCCGTGTACAGACCACTCCGAGTTTCCCAACATTGTGGCTATTTTAGCAGCTTTTTATTACACTAAAAATCTCCATGAAATGTAAATCCTTCATTGCTCAGTTCTAAAATCAGCGAAAACTGAATCTCTTCTTTTAAACATGGGTTTGCTTGACTGAAATGTCAAATGCACGCAAGCGGTGTGAAACTGCTTCAGTAAAAAATCAACACAAATATTTCTTATAAAGTAATTTTCCAGAGAGGGCCATACTCAAGACATCAGGCACAGTTTTTCCCAATACGGACCTCCCGGCTGGCAAATAACATATATCTATTTCTTTTGGACTTGACACAATTTTTTACTAGTGTCAACAATGTACATGTAGTGGTTGTCGCAATGCACACTTGCTCTCGACTGAAATTTTATCACGTATAAACCAAAATTAGGTCACTCCATACAATGTGGCAGCTCCCAGAGTCTAATATTTACAAAGTGAACATGTTTGTAATAATGGGGAAAAATAAACAAAATGAAATTAGCAAAATTATACATACTTAAGAACATCTCTTTTGTTACATCTCCAACCTTGGTTAGTAGACTTAACAGTTGTAAAAATCCTGCAGAAATAGGGAACAACATGAGTTAAGGGACTCTAAAACTAACTAAAATTAAATTGTCTGAATGCTATTCAATTTAAAAAAGCCCTCACCCTGAGGTTTGTTTTGTGAACTGAACAAATCAAATTTACCTTTGTCATAATCATCAGAGCATAATGGCCTCAATACCAAATTATCAGCAGGATTGTCCACAGATAAACCACATTCATGCAATCTACACTCTCCTTTGCCAAGGTCAATATCTCTTAAAAGTTCTCTGTCAAACATGGGAACACTATCCTCTTCGGTCTATCAAAAAAAAAAAAATTTTTAATAGTACTTTTAATTATAATCTCCTGTTCATCGCCAGTAGTGCAAGACATAGTAGCTAAATGTCTAACATATTGAACTCTTCATTAAGCTACCTTGATTTGAGCACTAGCTTGGGTCAAGCCACATAACTCTTGACTTGTTGTGAGTTTTTTTTTCAGCCAAGATTACAGATAAGGGTTGACTAACTGAGTCTGTTAAAGAAATGTACAGAATGCTGGGGAGTAACCTGCGATGTACCAACAACCAATCAAGGTAGAGTAGCAATAAACCTTTCATGTTATGAAAAGCAAGATACATGTAAGTGCCAGAAGCTTGGGCCAGTGGCCTGAGTGCAACTTGAGCTTAGTTTAAAGAGACTAGTGTCCACATATCTTACATTTGTATGGACACCAACTTTTAAGGGAATTTTTTTATCACAAAAATTGTTCCCTTAAGCTAAATCTATAGCAAGCTTTGAACGCCCTATATTTGTACTTTTTATTGCCACATCAAAGCAAATATTTATGGAATCTCGGAAACTGTAAAATGAATGCATGGTCAAACCCGCTCTTTATTTTTAAACTATTTCCGGTTAATCATAATTTCCTTTCTAGCATGTACTTTTCGTGTAAAAACAGGGAGTAAGCAGTCAATAGCTAAAATAAAGAATGATCCATTTTATGCAACAAAATCGACAGACCTTTCAGTTCACATTCAAATAAGAGTTAGTTGTTATCTTGTTACGTGTCCAACAAGTCCACACATGCAGGCAGGAGGTCATATCCTTACAAAAAAGTTACTGCTCTCTGATATCAATAATTTCTAAGGCAAATTCAATCGTAAAGTGTACCTTGATAATTAATTTTCAGTCGAAAATTCGAGAAATAAGGCTACAGATAGCACTAAAATGATCAAAGTCTGTTACTCACCGCTTTGGCCATATTTACCGGGAGGAAGTGAAAATCACCAAGTAACACTACACTACCATATTTGGTGAAAACACTTTGAGGGAAGCCTCTGACCATTGTTACAGTCGTCACGGTAACGAAAATGGCGGCGTTTTTGTTCTGGAATGAGTGACAGAAAAATAACGTAAATTCTCTCAGAGAGTTTGAAAATGTACGATTTGTAGGTATAGTTCAAAAGGAGCCGATCTTGTTTTCTGTTTTTGTTATTCAAGAATATTCCTACTGTCGTTTTGTGAGAGCAAAGGAGGAGAGCGGAGTTGAAATGGACGAAGTTTTGAGTAGTCACGCCGTGGTACCTGGCCGACCTCCGAAAATTCCGATGGCGCATTCGAAAAGACACTCACTGCAGTCTGGAGACTCAATAACAAAGTTTAACAAACTGAAGAAACATTCAAGCCAACCGAAGCTTCGAAAAAATATGCTTAGCGGATCGCTTGCGAGCTTAAACTTGGAGAGCTCGAGGAAATACTCCAGTCTCGCTCAGATCAATGTGCAGACTCTGAAAGCCAGCGCAAAGACTTTGAGTGCTAGCAATCTTGCTGCCATTTCAGACACGAATCTTTCGCTGAAGGAAGCTATGCCGCCACGGAGCTACGATCAGCCGAATTCGTCTTACGCCGAAGTTAAGAGCCATTTTGAAGATCTGGTAAAATGCTATTTCCACCAACTTACCAAGGGTTGTGGCAACCAGAACTGTCAAAACAAGTTTTGTTATTCCAGCAAAGGAGGGGTCAGATTCTCTCCTGGTTTGGCTGGAATCATGAGCATTGAATTAGCTACGCGAAGTAAACAGTATCTTTGTATTCCTAAGAACCAAAAAACCACACCATTACCAGCGAAACTATTTGAGGGAGAACCAAATAAACCAAGACCATTTCTACACTGTTTGTTTTCAACTACACCATTTAAAACACTTTTCCAACCCTGTTCCCATACTCAGAGTAGAAATTCAGAGAAAAATTTTTGTCTGCCTACCCAATTGACTGAACCCAACAGAACATTTGAAAATCATGTTGCTGGATCTTCAGGTAAAAGTACTTCCAAAATTGAATTGGATGATGATGATGTAGAGAAGTTGACACCTGTTGCTGGTAGTGATGGTAAATGTCTTGTGGCTGATGGCAGTGGTACAAGAGGACTAAATTTGCGGCAAGCATCTGAAGTCAAAGAGGAGCCGAAAAAACATGTCTTCACCCTTGATGCTGAATTTTCCAAGTTGAATTTGTCTGGCAATTTAATGAATGACCATGCTCTTCCTGGGATGCCAGCAGAACTGTTCAGCTCGAACAGCTCATTAAATGACATCATTGACTTGGAAGAGTTTGAAAAAGAGTGTGCTCTTGAAATGTCATCAGGTCACATTCAGGAGTTCTCCTTGACTCATCTGACATTACCAATGCTGGAATCTTCCATTCAAAATTATAATCAGTGTAAAGATGCAGCTTTTCTCATTAACACCATCAGGACAGTATTCACATCATCCCAAGCACTGAATGACAGTTTTAGGACAGCTAAAGGAGAATACCATGATTCCCTGGACATTCCTGCTGTGAGAGAAGCATACAAGCTTCTTTTAAGCCTAGAACCCCAAAATACCTTTGTGTTGCCACTACTGAATGCTTTAGAGATTCATCTCACTGCACTAAGCTCCCTGATCATCAACCCTGATGAGGTTGCACAGCTGGTAATTCTGATAGAGAACCCCCTTGTGCAAGAGTCACAGACACTTCTATGGAAACTGTCCCTGGTGTTGAGTAAACTACCAATCGATTCAAGGCAAGCCTTGATTGATATTTTTTCAGCTTATGATGTGGATTCCTTCAATCACCTGATTGAGGTACAGTAGTTGAACAGTGAAATTCTCAGCAGAGTGAATGCTGAATGATATTGATATATTATAACCTTGCTTAAATACTGTACCTCTTACTAATCGAGTTCGAGGTCTGTACTGAAAGTTACAGACCAAGTTTTTTTCCGCTCAGATTTATGGCCCAAGTGCTAAGCGTGTGGGCCATAAATGCGAGCGGAAAAACAAGGATCCGTAACTTACAGTATGGACCGAGAAAATGAGGTTAGTAAGATAATTATTATACAGTATCTCAGGGTTCAAAGAGATGGGGCAGACTTCAATCACGCAGAACGGCCATTGATAATTCATGCGTGTCAAATCCTAAATGTGAGGACATTCTAAAAAACCAACTCAAAAGTTTGGGTTATCTGTTTCTGTGTTTTGTTCTTTTTCTTACTTCGCATACTTTTCCTTTAAACATGTTTCAAAGGTTTCTTCAAGAGACATTTTGCATGGCGATTAAAGCAAACTTTTGAATTTAGCAGGCTGTACAGTTGATTGCGGCCTGCTGAATTGACCAATCACAGTGTGCGTGCTAACGGAGAGAAATAATAAATGGAAATTACCGGTAATGTTAACTATTATCTTTATTCTTAATCCATAACATATTTCCCACACATTAAATACATTTAGGTTTTAGTTCAATTTATTAGGTTTTCTTTTCCAACCTTAATCATCAGGTCTTCCAGATGTACTTGAGCAGCCTCATCTCACCAGGCCAGTGCAGTAAAGCACACTTGATAGAACCTTGCAAAATGCTAGCTATACTCTATGACACCTGCCGTCAGCTCAATGAGAGAAGCAAAGAAGAATTTGTCCCCCTTTCAGAGTTCTACAATGAAGATCTCTCTTTGAAAATAGATTTTAAGAAGGAATATGAAATGTGGGGAACTTTAAATCAAAGTAAAAGGTACGTGTACATATAGCTTACAATCCAAAAGACAATTTTACTAATCTATGGACCAGGGTTGCCGTAGGTCAGGGGTTGCCGTAGGTCAGGAAATGTTCAGGGAAAAAGTCTTCAAGATTTAGGAAAAATCAATGAATTTTATTTTGAGTCAGGAAAATTGACATTTTCATAAATAATTAAGCCAGGCTGAAACAGTTAGGGTCACTATGATCTCAAGATATTTTTCCTTAAAATGAAGTATGAAAATTTATAGAAGACTTATCCATCTAAGCATGAGTAGGAAGGGCAGCTGTAAGTTCAGCCATGCCTGAAGCTGCTACTAGATCTGACATTTTTTATTTAATTTGGTCAGGGAAATGCCATTTTTATCAGGGAATTTTGACAAGTGACATCTGGGGGAACCATGGCTTGTGTCATTAGAATATGTTCAACTTGCTGTATGTTGTTTTATGCATACCTGTTGACTGCGTAAGAATTAATGCCATATTGGAAATTTTAAGCTCTCTTAAATTTTTTTACAGCTTCAGAATAAGCATTTGGCTCTTATATTTTCAGATTACAAAGTGATCAAAAGTTATCTCTTCTTGATTTTCCATTTCTGCTTGATCCAACTTCAAAGGTAAGCTGAAACATTTTAGAGCTGGTGTGGCACAGCATTGTTTCAAGTGAACATCAGTCAGTAAGGCCCAAGATAATGTATGATAGTCAAAATGTCAGGCAGTGGTATTGACAGTCTTTTCTTCCATACCATAAATTTGATTATTTCTTTATATTTACGCTCCTTTATATTACTATAAGGTCTGCATTCAAGCCAAAAATAAAAGTGAAAAGTCGGTATTCAAGCCAAGCGGCCCATCAGGCCAGCACAGTATTCTATAGCATGCAGTGACTATGAATCTTTCAACTTCCCCTCACACCATGAAGCCTAGTCCATCACAGGGTTACCACCCCCCCCCCCCCCCCCCCCCCCCCCCGCCACCACATTAAATTCATCAGTACCTGCTGATACTGTACATCTGGGTGGAGAGAGATACAGTATTGTGTGAGTTACATGACTGTACAGTGTCTTTCCCAAGAACACAGTAGAATGTCCCTTGCCAGTGCTCTAACCCAGACTGCTCTATCCAGAGTCAAGTGCACTGACCATGAGGCCACCACACTTCCCCTTTATATCACTAAGCAAACTAGAAACTGACCAAGGCCTAATATTTTTTTGCTTGCACAGGTGCGAGTATTGAAGATTGATGCTGTGTCACAAATGAGAGTGGAGTACCAAAATGCTATCGTCCATCAGGCACGTGTGCAGCAAGCACAGAGACTCCGAGAAGAAACTCAGAGCAAGGCTGATGAGTTGGGAGATGCTGTTAAGTCTGCTATGTGCCCTTTTCTCGTCTTAGAGGTTCACCGAGATAACCTGATTGAGGATACCTTAAACCAGATCTACCTCAAGGTTAGTGCCAGGATTTGACTGTTTGTCAAGTGGTCTGGCTTGAGGTGCCATTGGGGGTGATTTTGTTGAGTGACGACTGTTTGTCATAGATCAGAAGATTATAAGGTTCTCCTGGGGTTTGAGAGTTACCATTATTGGTGAACATTTTCACATGTCAAAACATGCCTTTTCTCAGCAGCCTACAAATGAATGATCATCAGGAAATTAACCAGTTATCTTTTTCTCTCAATCTACAGGAGTTTGACCTGAAGAAACCACTGAAGATAAAGTATGTTGGCGGGGGAGAGCAGGGGTTGGACATGGGAGGACTGCAAAAAGAATTCTTCCACATGATCGTTGAAGCTGTCTTTGATCCTGGTAACAATAACAAACCCTGCTTTCATAATTTTTGCCTTCCCTTATAACTAATTTTATTATGATATAGATAAGGAAAGTGTGCTTGAAACCTGATATTTCCAGATGACTAGACCTTAATTTCATCATGTACATGACTCTTTGCACTATTTGCTTGATGACAGGCCAGAATACAGTGGGTCAAATACCGGTAATAAGGACTACATGTAGATTCTCTCTTAAGCCAGATAGACAGACAGACTGCCTGCCTGCCTGACTGATGGACTTACGGACTGACAGACTGATGGATAGTCAGGTGGACAGACAGACTGACGGACTGCCTGCATGATTGACTGACTGACTGCTGCCTGACTGACTGCCTGACTGACTGAATATCTGACTGGTTGCCCCTAATGAGCAAAAAATGCTAGTTTTACTGTAATATGATTTTTTACAGGTGGTTCTGATCAGTAATCATATTTTATTCCATTTCTCTTACTTCTCAGGTTATGGAATGTTCACGTACATTGAAGAAAGTCGCTGTGTGTGGTTCAACAGCTCTTCCCTTGAATCTGAGCAGGAATTTGAACTGGTTGGGATTCTTCTTGGCTTAGCAATCTACAATGGCATCATATTAGACGTACATTTTCCGCTGGTGATTTACAAGAAGCTTCAAGGAGAGATGCTAGGCCTTCAAGATTTGATGAACATTCAGCCTTCCCTGGCGAAGAGCCTTCAGCAATTACTTGATTTTGAGGGTGATGTGGAAGACACATTTTGCTACACATTTCAGGTGATGTTTATAAATAAAATAATGTAAAAAGGATTCAAAATTGAATACCAGTAGAGTCTTTTCACATATCCTCACAGTAACCATTAACATTGGTGAGACCCAGAACAATGAACTGGCATCCACGTTGGCATTCCAAACCAATCCTGTGAGAGCTGAACTCTTTTGGTACAGTACTGTTCAAATGTAAGTTGACAGTCTCGACTTCGATACTCAGTGCTTTCGAGAATCAAGAATCAAGTTTCGAGGCTTGAGTTTCGAGTTTCAAGTATCAAGTTTTGAGACGTGTGAAGAATTTTTCAGCGTCTTCCTCTATTCATGGAAGAGAAGAGTACACATATTATTATATATTATATTAACATCCAAATTGTTAATGATATGGAGTTGAAGTTCTGAATCGCAATTGCATAGAATTTGTTGCATAGATAAAACAACACGCATACAAATCAACCAAATTTAGAGCACGCAGCCTGTGAGCGTGAAATGATACTGTATTTCTAGCTCTTTTTTAAATGTAATCACTTTCTTTTTTTCCAATCAATGTACATAGCTGCTGGCCATGTAAGAAAAAAACTGCATTATTGTATGAAGCCCATTTGGAAGAATGAAACTTGATAAGGAAATTTTTCTCATTACCGGTAGTACGCAATTCCATTTTTATTGTTCTATTAGTGTAATTTTGAATGATTATGTAATATCAACTTCTCTAAAATAGAATCAAACTTTTCACTTCTTGTTTTGGCAAAATGAGAACCTAAGCTATTTCCATTGTAAACAGCTTTGTTTGGAACAGGTTTCAACCACTTCATGCTACCGACCTAAAACCAATACAATTAGACTGCCAAACAGTCGTTTTTCCTCTAAAATCATTGAACATTTGTGTATCAAAGGCGCGAAGCGCCGATCATAACCCGAGCCTCACACGAGGCGAGGAAAGTACACGTCTCTCCCCAGTCTCACACTCCGTTTTAACATTGGCTCCAGACCTCTCGATTTGAAGACAGCTTTAGCGCGTTCGCAAAAAATACGACTGTTTTGCAGTGTACAATACAATAGAAGTCACTCACTTCTTTTCTTCTTCACCTCTTTTGTATTTTAGGTTTCTTCGAGTGAGTTTGGTAACCTTCAAAGTGTAGAACTGCTGCCTAATGGTGAAGACATTTCTGTGACAAACTTCAACAGGGAGCAGTTTGTTTCACTGTATGTCAATCATCTCCTTGTTAAATCTGTTGAACGACAGTTCCAAGCTTTTTCACGGGGCTTTCACAAGGTTAGTGTGAACATTTTCGACGTAAATTTTATGGAAGTTATTTCCGCTAAATATTCACTGAACGGTCAAAAGCGTATCAGTCTATTAAGCTGTGCAAGGTATTTTCATGTTTTAAGTCTCTGTAGCAACCCTAGTGTGTGACCATTCAAATGAAAGCTGTTGAACAGTACTTTCATTTGGTACTGTTTATTATGCTGCACAGGTGGTGGTTCCAATTTAACTGGGTGGATGAAATCATAGTGTCCATTGAAGCGAGAGCTGTTCAGCAATACTTTCATATCCCACTCCTTGTAATGCTTTTAAAGCATGTGGGAAGAATCCAAGTACAAGTGTGTGAAAATTTATATGAAAACCTGATTCAAAAGTAGTACTCTGTGGTGTCTTAATTTCTCAAACAATTTCTCTGTCATGTCAGGTCTGTGGAGGTCAAGTGCTGACTCTGTTCCGCCCTGACGAACTGGAGCTTCTGATCTGCGGCTGCCCGGTGATCGATTTCTACGAGCTTGAAGTCGCAGCTACTTACGACGAAGGGTACAGCCACACCCATCCCACCATTACCATGCTCTGGAGGGTGGTCAATGAAATGACTGTGGAACAGAAGAAAGCGTTCCTAATGTTTGTCACGGGAAGTGACAGAGTGCCTCTCAAGGGTCTGGTACACTTGACGTTTATTGTCCAGCGCCACGGCGAAGACTCCGACAGGCTTCCGACAGCTTTGACCTGTTTTAACAGGCTTCTGTTGCCCGAGTACAGTAACAGGGAGAAGCTGAAGGAGCGTCTCATTGTCGCCATTGAAAATTGCAAAGGCTTTGGGCTTACCTAACTTTCACGCTTATGCAAGCAAGTCCCGGGGGTGGGAAACGCGCTATAAACCAATCAGGGTGAAGCAACAACGGGTCACCGGTGACATGCTATAGTGCAGGAAACGCGGGAAAACTTGTGACCGTCATTATACACGGGAAAACATAACCAGGGTAACTAGTGCCAATATACCAAGCGGAGGAGATCGGAAAACACGCGCATTGGTTTAAGAGCTATTGGCTAAAAAGGAAACAAATTATTTCTGCCCAGCTGAAAAAAAAGTTTCAATGAGGTCAAAGCTTAGCGTCTGCTGTAATTTTGTGCTCTTCGGCGATGAATGCTGAAGTATTTAAAGTGTTTGCACGACGAGGCCCAGATAACGGCTGTAGAAACTGTGAAATATCTTAACCTTGGACATCTTTCTTAAATATACGGTTTTTTACTGGCCATTTTTATTAAAGAAAAGCAGTCATATATACTGAAAAATAATGCGAAATTGTGAAATATGCCGACAACCGGTGTGCAGTGTTTGTACCAGATAACAATTTTATTTATCACGAGAAATTTTTGAAAGATGACCTGTTTCAACTCTGATGTCAGTATTGTTGGGATTACTGACAAAATTATTCAAAACATTTCCAATATTCAATTCTGTGCCATTCAATGATGGCAGTTCACTTTAGAGTTTGTAATTAGATTCCTAAAAATTTATAATATATTTGTCATGGTTGTATATAATGTTGTACAGATTAAAAGTTATCTTAACTAAAAGCAATTTGAATAGTGTTTGCACTGTAGTGCTTGGTATATTGTAATACAGAGCGGATTGCCTTCAGTCCGGTTCTATACGCGCGTTTAACAAAGTCGGACGACAATGAGAAAAGCTATAAAACCAACCTCATTCCAAACAGTTTCCAGCAGTTAAATTTTGACGTGTCATTAAGAACTGCCCAATCACCAGTGAACACGTTGTTATCAATTTTGTGACACTAGGCCACTCATAGCAACAGTAAGACCTGCCAAAAACACCCTAATTTCAGCTTTAGAAGTAACAATAGCACGGTGAATTTTTTTTATATTATCAAATCTTATTGACTGTGATAAGGCGAAACTTTTTGCAAAGTTTTAAAAAATCTGTGCCTAGTGTTCAGAGCCACCTTAACGTTTAGAATATTTAAGGTGGCTCTGAACCTTATGTACATAACTTTTTTAAACTTTTGCCAGAAGTTGCTTCTTATCATGCTTGTTAGTAAGAGTTATTTAAACAGCGATTATTTAGTTTGGACCCCTTCCCACACTATAACGTTGGATTGCAGAGGCTATGATGGTAAAATTGATAGAGGTACAACGATTAAAACATGTGACTGCAGAAGTGAACCACAAGCTAGATTTATCGTGTTATCGTGGTTTCGGTTATGTGCCCGGTTTGGACTAGTTCAAAAAACTTTCTAAAATTGCTTCAAAACCCCCAGGGGGACTCCAATTGTATTTCTAATACAAAACCGCGAAAAGGTTTTGCAGTTTTTATTGAATCAAGACAAGCCACTCTCATTGAAGAACAAGGGCTTCTTAGGTCGATCCATAGCAATCCTAAATGCCCAGCATCCGGGCACGGTCTTAATAGACTAAGTGCCCGGCAGTCAGAAAATTTTACTAAATTTTCACTAAAACTTCGTTCAAGCTTCGTAAGAGTATTAAATGTTTCTTTAACAATGTCAAGCGATCCTAAAAATTATTTCAAAATTACACGAGCCTTTAAGTGAGTGCAATTTGAGAACCTCAAATTTGTGTGCAGTGGAAATCCTTAATTGCTAAACTGTTTAGTTTAGCTTTCGCAAACTACAGATCTACAGAAGTCAGATGGCTGCGATTTTCCCACTTGCCGTGCTTTCCTTTCGAAGTTGAGATAATTCTGAGAAGACACAATCCAACGTATGCGTGACATGACACGGAATGGTTGTTGTTTTAATAATGAATAATGATAATGATAATGAATTCATATAGCGCATTTTCTATATTCATATATTCAAATGCGC
>OMLO01002779.1_pt1 | contig 14294 bp, 3 predicted proteins | sample 1674811 | NCBI WGS metagenome assembly OMLO01 (sample SAMN06265003, study PRJEB25207) | coral metagenome | isolation source: Coral host | place: Mexico:La Bocana,Puerto Morelos, Mexico | collected 2008-11-13
ATTTACCTCGCCGCTTCGCGGCTTGGTAAATATCCACCACTATTCACCTCCACTTCGGTGAATAATTGTTAATTATTCAAATATGATTACAGGGCTACTTGTTTCCGTCCAAAAGTCAAAAAGTCGCGGTGCATACGCTATAATAACATTAAAATCAGATATATAAATCCGATCTTAATGTTTTTAACTCGCACACATTAGCCATCAGTTTCAGTTTTACCTTTGTATCCATACATGCAGGCCTGCCATATTGTCATATGTTTACAGCTGCACATTGTGACATACGGCTGAATTCCAGTGTCATCTTCTATTGAAACCTTCATGACAAAAATTAAACAAAAGAGCAATTAAAATGTGACTCAAAATTTGACTAACGGATAAAAAGACTGTCAGTTTTTGAAGATACGATTGATCATCTGTCCAATTAACGCCTGAAAAACTTCAGGCCTGAACGAGATTCGAGCCCATGACCTCTGCGATACTGGTGTAGTGCTCTATCAACTAAGCAGTCAAGCCATCTGGGAGCTGGTCTTTTTTGAGTTCGTAATATACCCGTAGAAGAGGAACAACACCTATTTTCGCTTTCTGTACTCTCAGATTTATCCGAGCAGTGCAATACGTAATATAAATGTCCTGACTTGCTGGAATTCTGTAGAGAAAGTGACGTAAGTGTATTTACCTTCAACGCCATATATTCAGTTTGACCTGTCAGTGGATCGACCAACTGCCACGTAAGAAGAATTATGAAGTCAATCAGCAGGAGAGCAGCAACCATACCAAACAACTGGCGGTCCCTGATGATAACCTAAAAAATCAGCACAGGTATAACTTAAAATATACTTAATATACTGTCAAATATCTTCCTCTCAGGTCTGTCTGTCCTTGTGTATGTCTGTCTATGTACGTCAATGTCTGTCTATCTGTAATATTATTTAGTATTTAACGGTGCCAGTTTTATATACAAATTTAAAAGGGTCAATTTGGTGATTCAGTTTTGGAATCAATCTCTCCTTAGACTGAAACTAACGGTCATCAAAGACACTCGCTTCGAAAAACAATCATTATATAAGCACAATACCGCAAAAACATCAAATCAAACAATAAAACTTTGTTGGCCGTCTTTATGATTAAAATGTCCAAGTTTAAGTTTATCACAAACACTTTTGAATGTTGTCAGAAGGGGACTTATAGCTAGCAGTTGTAATTACCCTTTTCGTATTGGTAGCATTAAGAAATATCACGTGAACTCTCCAGGTCTTGCTAAACATAGCTCCAAAACCCAAACTGAATCCAATGGCCACAATCCATAATTCCAGCTAATTAAAGAAGTAACAAGCCACATGATTGATAACTGCACGGTTTAAAGAACACCACATATTTTGGTAATATCATGTAGTTTTAAATTATTTTTTTTCATTGCTTGGTTTTCAATGTAGTAAGCGAAAATCTGATTAATTTTACTATACCAGTTCAACATGATCCGCTGTAGGAAAAAAATGGCGGCAAATTTCCCCCTGTGGTAACGACATGACAGTGTATGGTAGATGTGAAGATGTTAGAAATTTTCTGCAGGTTTTTATTACCTTTGTTAAAGTCTTTAGTGCGTTAAATCAATCTTTTTTCCTGCGGTGGATTTTTTTAGTAGCAAATTATAGATAAAAAAGAACTATGCGAGGCGTTATGAAGTAACTGACTATTAAATACCTGGCATATAATGCTATCACCTTCCTTTTTCAAACCAAACAACATGCCAGCGATGTAAACAAGTATGCACCCGACTATAATCAAGTTGTTTAGGTTAGGTGATGACATTTTGATATATCTGTGGAGAAGATAGAATAAATCACTTATTTTTAATAAATTGCACAAGCCTTTTTCGACAGCTTGGTTCCAACAACTTGATAATCTACTGTTCACTTTTGGTGCAATAACTATCTAAGAGGACTAGAAAATTAAATTCAAAACGAAATGGAAACAAAATTTAAGCTTTTTCTGATTTAAATCAATAGTTTGGCTTCAAATTCTTAACTATGTCGATCATTTTAAAACATCGTCATCTAAGACTACTTAAAAATTAGACATTACCAAATTGAATGCATTTTGTGAAGATAAGCTACACGCAAGTGCTAAGGTATTTTACCTAACATTTTGATTGTAAACATTGAATGCAAGAAACCCGATGGCCATCAGAATGCCAAGAGTGGAGACAGCGAAGACAAACCAAAGTAGCGCTGAATGGACTCCTTCGAAGTATTCTTGTATTCGTAGCCCATCGACGGGAACTTTGCCACCTTGAAATTGAAACCAAAAACAAAATGAAAGTACTTTTTTATAAGGAGGAGAGGATTGTTATCTATATTCTGCAATATTTCAGTTGTTGTGACCGTCGCATAGGGTGATAACCCCGTCTGTGGCACGACCGGCCGCTGACGATATGCTTTCGAAGAGTCAGGTTATTAGGGAACACAGCCCAATATGGGAGGTAAACTCTATGCTAATTAACGGCGTGTGACTGGAGTCTGTTGTTGAAAATGCCGCAATGTTAGTGTATGTCTTTTTATTTAACTTTCTCTCGTCTTGGCTTGTTCGTTACAATACGATATAGGATATGATAGAATGCTATACGAGCTCCTCAAATATTGAATTTCTTAATACAGCAGGTAATTTCTCACCGTCCCACATGTAATTACTCGTGTCATCCTCTTCTAAAGCGTCATTTTCCATGTCATACAATGCAACCCTCCTCTCTGTGTCACCTAAGACATAAATTCCAAAGCTGAGTGTTGAGAAGTCTCGAAGATAAGTAAATGGACAATTATTATTTAATATTGCATTAAACAACTTTGCTACACTCAGCGATACTTGCCTTGTATCTGTCGGACCTCAAGCTTGGTTATCCGGTCGTGATTGCGGTCGAATTTTACTTTTCCCTAAAAAATAGAATGATCTGGCTTTGATACGACAGTTCAGCTCTGAATAAACTGGCTGGCTTAAAATCAGCCTTAATGGGCAATGAAATTATTTTTCTTGTTCAATTTGAAATAAATAAGCGACCAGAACCTTTTAAAGAGTACAAAATTCAATTGTGCTTGTTTATTCCAAATTGCTCTCGAAACGATTTGGATTAAGGAGACCTAGATAAAGTCTGTTGTCACTATGCGCAAGTGAAGTATCAAGGATGTTGTGCCCAAGTTTGGGAGTAATCTGCTGAAACGAAACGCACCTTGCTTTAAAGTTGCCAAAGGTTCCTTCAATTCCAATTTTATGGCCATACAAATATACATTCACGACATTTGTTCCATTTTATTCTGATCTTCTAGCGATCTTTTATTTTATCAAACCCGTTCCTCTCAGGCAATAATGTATTAGTATCGAACTGCACTTCGTAGAGTACAACTAACGCCCAAAACGAGTACAAATATCACGTGATATTTGTACTCCAGAGGATCGTTTAGAAAGGTTTTCTCGCAACGCGCAAGCGACGAATTGGAGTTAAGTTATGGAAAAAACAATTTGGCGTGTTGGATAATAAATCCCTTATAAGACGTTTTATTGTGTAGTATCGTTGTTTGTATTTTTACCCGCCCTACGGGCTCGTCATAATACGTCACAACTCGTAAAAATACTCAGCGATACTACGCAACAAAACGTCTAATAAGGTATATTTACCGCTTACCGTCATTCCAGCAAATGAAATTTCCTTCATAATGTCAACAAATACTTTCCTCATGTTAGACCGACTGTAGTTAAAGTCATTCAATGTGAAATTCTGCTGCTCCAAAATACCAATAGAAGCATTGAGTGTCAGTGCGCATGCCCAGGCGGCGTCATATCCGTAGGACGCGAACGTGTTTTCTTGATATCCAGACGCGTTCAGGCGTGCAAGATAATTGTTGTAGAGCTCCTGAGGTGTCTGAAATAAGTTAAGACAATGAAAATTGAATTTTATTGTTTAATCACCATCCCAGTGATTCCTTTAGGTGCGATTGATTCTAATTACAAATTACATTTTATTGACTACGGAACTCAATAGAACCTTGGGAAGGCATGATTGATAACCGCAGTTATGCACACAATTTAAGCAGCTATGAAATTGAGGTCTGAAAAAAATGAAAGTGTCCACCTCCCAGATGGTAGAGCACTGCAACGGTCATGGGTACTATTGAACCGTGTTGAACGTTCCTCAGACCAATGCATTTCAACTGTGTTCAGTCTCAGCTTACCTTTCTGGACTCTGATCATTCTGAATTTGAAAGACAATTTTTCAATTGTTTTATTTCAGAAAAAATGGAATTTTGTTTAGGTGCAGTTTAGGTTAGTTCCCATAATGAATCTCCTCACCTCTCCTTAAATTATACTTGTTTTAACCCTGATTAAAACTGCGGCATCTATTTTACTGTTATTGGTTTCGATTTCCCTTAAACTTTGTTTTTCACTAGCGACGCAAGCACAAACGCAAGTATAAGAGCAATAATAAGACATTTATGTCGAGTGAAAACGAACCGCGACGTAAGCAGAATCCTGGAACACAAGTTCGAAAGATTTGCTAGTACCATGCTCTCTAGTTCACTAGTAAAACCCGGAGGATTCTGGAACGGATATTTTTTGTTGTAAGGACATAAAAGCTTCCCTTGAATGTACTTGCAGAGAAAGAAACAGAAAAATGTTTTTCCTTACGCTTGCGCTTATGCTAAGACCTGTTATACTTACGCCTGTGCTTTCGCTTATACTTGCTCTTGTGTTTATGCTTGTGCTTGCCTCGCTAGTAAAAACCGGACTTAATACATGCGGATTTCTCTTACAATAGACACCAGACATGGAGAGAATTTAACAGCGCCCTGAGTATAATTTGCCGATAAGTGCAATTGAAGTAACTATACTTTTGAATACAACTTCACTTCCAAAAAGAGTTTGCTATCTATTTTCTATGTATGTAACTTTCTAGGTACCTTGCCAAATTTAGTTGGCCCCGGTATTGGACTGATTTTCAATTCTCCAGTTCCGATGTTGTTACTTAGGCCTTTTCGCACTTGTTCTGGCGTGCAGTCAACAAGGGGACTTTGTACTTTCCACCAGTTGTCCTGATTCCGCCCTGATATCAAAATCCACACGTACTTTGGCCCATACATACCTTGCTTGAACGCCTGAAATTTACGGCAAAAAGGACAGAAATAGTAAAATAGGCACGTAGACATGAAAGTCGTTCGTGTTACAAACTGAGATTGCAAAGAAACTCCGGTCATGGTATTTTAAGTTGTTTTGGCCACCCATAAAATTATCTATCCTTCTATCTTACTGAGATAGAAAACACCAAGGAGATAATAGGAAACTATAAAAGAGTAAGGAATTTCTTCATGCAGCTCTAACCCTATTCATTCAATTGAAAATCGATTAACAGTCTGACTTCGAGCACAAATGAATTTAAACTCAAATTCGGTAAGTATCGGCTGTCTATTGACATATCTTAACATTTAAATACTTCAGCAGGCACGCTTTGGTGTCATAAATCTTCCTTACATTATTGAATTTTATAACAAAGAGCATGGATTGCCAAGGATGTAGAAGACTGAGAAGGATTACAAACGAGGAACTTAAATTTCAAGATGCACAAACCGTGACGTAGCTCCTGGGTGAAGAAAACGAAGGCTGAACTCCCATTGGCTAATACGAAACCGGTAAGTGACATGATAATTGAACTAAACATACATTAGCAAAAGATAACAAAGCCAACCTCGCAAAAGGTGACGTAATGTTGATCTGGGTAGAAGAATGCAAATATGATACGAGCATCTTTTTTCTAAAAAAAAACAAAATGACACTCTCAAAAAAGATTAAAACCGTCAGACTTCCATTAAGGTTAGTAACTTGGATATTTTTATTTACAGCGGTTTCCTTTCTTACTTACAGGTGATGGCATCAGTTATCAAGTTCAGATCTTGATCTCTAGTAGTTTTCACACGAGTTGTGTCTATAAGAACAACACTTTCCTATCGGTTCCGTTTAACTTGACCCAAAATTTCATTTCCCCGATGCTGAGCACGGTAGTCACCCTCGTAAAGTGTTAGGACACTTGACACCTAACTGATATTAACAAATGGGGAAAACTGGAGCTTGGTCAAACAAAACAAACTAATAACTGCCATTGGAGAGCACCTCTTTAGCTAGTCACAGCGTCATCTCTCAGGTTTTGTGACAATCATACCTTAAGATTTTCTATCGCAAACTTTGGATGATCTTTGTAACTCTCGTAAGCAAGGACAGTTAAATTAGCAGCCTTTAGCAAGTCAGCCAGAGAATTGCTGATTCCTGTAAAGACGTCGTTGTTTTGTTGTAAGATCGCAACTTTGTTCCACTTGAACCGCCGCAAAATCGCAACTCGTCCCAAGTTGGAAAATTTCTCTGACGGATTTATCCGGAAGTAAAGAGGGTAGATTGATTTTGAGGAAAGTAGAGGCGAGGAGTTCGAAAAGCCAATCTATGAAAAATGAAAGCGTCAAAATGTAATGAGAAATATAACTCCTAAGCACCAACTTCTCAAAGGCACGACGGATGAATGATCATATTCTTCTGTTTATCGCTGGATCTTGTTAGTCCTTCTAATTAATTAGTCCTTCTAATTAATTATGTACAAGAGAGGATGAAAATGGAAACACTGATACCATGCCAATGCATAGATGTTTTCCAGGGCTGGGTTGTTCAATGACCGACTAAGCTAACCCAGGGTTTTGATATTAGTTTTGTAACTCGGTTTACATCGTTTGCGCTCAGTTTTGAGCTTGAGTAATCTCGAACTTCACACACAAAACATAAGAATTCATTATCCAAGGAAAACAATTACTTCGGTTAACTTTTAATCCTCGGTTAGGGTTAATCGGCTTTCGTACACGTGGACGCCGCTTGGACTATTCGTTTGAGTACACATGGATGTCGTCACATGGATGCCTCCTTCTGGAACCTCCTGGGATTCCAGAAGTTGAAAGTGATCTGAATATCTCTTGATAGGGATCACCTTAAGAATAAGTCCTATATCAAGTGTTAACTTCTAATCCTTCATCGCATCTTGTGAGTGGCTTAGCTGAATATTTTTTTTTGCCTCCATTTATTGGACCATGGCGGTGCAAGACCAAAAAGCTCTTGCTACTTTGGTCAACGCTCACAAATACATTTTATATGGCTTCACATTATTTTCAGTATTTTATCTTATAAATTGTATGTAAACAGCCTGCATAGTGTAAATAAAGAACTGAACTCAAATTAAATTAAATTATTACCTGGTAGTAGTGATTTTTCTTTCATAAATTTGCAGTTGTAAAAGATTTCAGTGATGTCATCTACTAATAATTTTTAGTGCCATTTATTTTATCGCCAAGCATTTAGTAGCGGTGTTATTAAACTTACTTGCACAACATTCCAGTAATGAATAGCCTCTGCTACCGGCAATGCTGCCTTTGAGCATCCGGGACCCAGGAACATAATTTTTGGTTTTCCGGAAGAAATGTATTCCAAGGTTCTTCGGACAGCTTCACCAACGTTGCACTGTAAAAGGTGAAAATTTAATTAACAAGCTAAGTTGTCTACAAATGGAACACTATATCCATCCAAAGTCTTGATCCCTTGACATATGACATATCACGTAAGAAGAAAACCAAAAAACATGATTGTTCCGTCAAAGTTCTACTAATGTTCTGAGGATATCCAAGGTTGCTATCACGAGGTTACACGGGAACGAAGATCGCAAATTGAATAAGTTGGATAAATAGGTAATCACAATTTGCTTTTCCTTGAGAAAATCACTTGCTATATTTATCTTGAGGTTCTCGGGCATTTCAAGTGCTCTCGTCATTTCGTTCTAATCTTTCACAATTACGGTATGAAGATAGAAACTAGACTGTCCATAGATCCACTACGCGAATGTACTTCTTTCCGGTTCGAAAATTTGTATATTTGACATGTCCAATAGTCGTCGCGACGAGAATAGCAAATAAAATCAATATCGGTCTCAAGTCTACGAACGAGGAGATTTAGGTACTGTCTAATAATAATAATGTTCTAGGCTACAAAGAACTGTGACTAAAATATGGGAATACTTTCGCTTATAAGTGGCCTTAAAATGTTCTAAAAAAACATTTGTTTTACTGACCTGAGAATCCTTAATCAAAAGTTTCAATTGGTAATCCTTCAGAATATCAGAGCTGTAGTTTATTTCATCAATGGCCATTTGAACTGCGGGAATGATTCCTGCCGAATTCCAACCACCGCGGCTGGTGTCGAGACCAAACAGCCCACCAATGTAGAGTGTTTCTTTAGTTTGGCAACAAAGAGAAATTGCAAGAAGCAGAAAAACGTAACGTGTTGTGTTGCTCATGCTGTTTTCCTTTGGGAAAAGGCTTATAACAGCTTGGCTGCTGCAAACAAATGACGAGAGAAAATTGTCACGTTGACGTTTGAAGCTGACCAAATACTCTCTTTAAATTGAAAAAAAAACTTAATGAAAAGGTGCACCTGCTAAAAGGTGTTGATTACAAAGTCATCACTTTGTTAGTTGGAGAGTCCCGTTTTCGTCAACTTGACTGAAAGCTTTTCTTACACATTAGTGCTGACATGAAAGAGGTTTTAAATTTAGCTTAAAATCAATATGCAGCCCCCTCAGTTTAAATGCTAACCGCTGCTGAGAAGTTAGATTTGTGTGCTGAAAGCAATGCTGAACTAATATATATTTGAAAACACATCAAAGGTCATCTATCCATAAGTGTCTTACTTAATTCAAAACAGGATAAATGCGTCTCCTTTATATCTGATTGTTAGCTGACATATTCATTGCATTATGTCAGGTTGACTTTTTCCGCGCGTTAACGAAATGTTAATTTTTATCTTAATAAGCAGATAAGAAAGCGTATTGCTGTAGTAAGCCCATAATTGCACGCAAAAGAAAAAAAGTGGTTTAAAGAGAATTTCTGAATGTTACTATGCTCTCCCCGTTTTCTGAAGCCCACAAGACAGTATCTCAAACAGCAAGATATGGATTACACAGCAGGCGCTGTGTGCATTCTGACATAAAAAAAAGCTGAAATTTAAAGATGGAAGAATAAATAAGCTAATAATTAAGCACTCAGTCCAGCTTGGTACTAACGTACCTAAAACAGAATGAACTGATTTTGAAACTGAATCCCTTCGTCAAAAATTAAACACTACTTACTGAAGTTGCTCCTTTTTGTCACAGCGCGATAATAAAAACAACAACAACAAAATAACTAAAACTATAAACAAAGCAGAATTAAATGTTGGAAGATTGGGATTTTTCAGACACAAACTCCATAAAAGAAAATTATTTTAAACATATTCAATATCCTATTGGTTAAAGAATACAGTGGCATATTAACCAAACAAAGCATATTTGAAAAAATATGCTCGATACACCTGTTCTGCTGAGATGACCATGTTATCGGTTGTTTGGCTCATTAAAGTTTTGTTTGCAGCACATTTTCAGTGATAATTCTTTTTCAGGTATTTGAATTCGGTTTATTTGTCGAAAAAAAGCGAAAGACTTTTTCCATCTCAGACAGGAATTTGAAAAAAAAAGATCATTTCGATTCAATTAGAAATCATAGCACCAGGCACTATATATTAGATTCTATTGCTGTTCTCTCTCTTCATTCGAGATTAAAACCCGTTTAATGCAGAAAGCAGCTACTAGTGAATTACAACCTAGTAGAGCGATTTTTTGATGACTATTTTCTATGTACTGAGCCAATGTCAGTCAAATTATAACATACATATGCCAGACACGTTCCGCTATTTTGCACATACAAATGCATCCATTACAAACGAGGATGAAGAGATTTAAATCTTCATGTAGATCTTGTTTTTCTTAAAGGAATCGCTCTCCAGTTATTTTTAGACATGGTAACCAGTTCTTTCAAGGATAATTTTAGCACGTGCATTGCCTTTCGATGAAATGTGTGAAATGAAACTTGTGTCGAAAAAATATATCAAATCCATCAGTCGCAGAGTTAATCTAAAGGTCTGGGAATGAGGTTACCCTCGGCCGGGGAACGGATCTAAAAATACATCGAGAGGAATTAGCTTAAGAATGAGGGTCATAAGAGAATTTAATCTCGTACTCTTCATCTTCTCTCTTTTATTATGAAAGCAAATGACCATGGGGTCCTTGCCACTGTCGGAGATTTAATTCCAACCCTGTTTCAGAGCTGAAATAGATCAATCATAGATCAGTTACTACTTAATAAACTTTTATTTGTAATAGAGACACACACAGAAGTTGCTTACAATAATACACACAAACTACTACTCACAACAGTTCGTTACAATTCATACTAGTCGAGTGTCTACACTTTTTTTTTTACACTTTTTTTTTTGCAATAATTACTTCGCTTAATTAGACTAATTTACAATATTGAGGTGAAAAATGATAATAAAAAGATACATTTAAATTTCTTTTGTTGATTTTTGTTCGCGAAAGTTTTTAAAGAATGATAAATTTATTGGGGGAGACATTCTTTCGTATCTTTTAAGGTCTGTTGTTTTCTATTTTGAATTTGAGAAGATTTTATTTACGAAATCACTAATGATGATTGGTTTATCGTATAGTTTACAGTTATATATGTAGTATCGCATGAATAGCATTGTATACTGAATTAAATTTCTTTGCTAACTCTGTATTCTGTGAACACTTAGTGAGACCAAAGAGTTTTTCATCGCTAGATGGATTGAGCTGTGAGTTATTTGTTGCGTTAAACCATTTGATAACCTCAGTTCCAAAAAAATTAACGAAGTGGCAATGTTTGAATAAATGGTCAGTGGAGTCTTTTTCTCCACGGTATAGGCAGTCGTCGTTCGGTTTGATACCAAAACGAAATGGTTTGGGTTTTTAGTAACTACAATGCCGTGGATTAACTTAAATTGAAATTCCCTTAAAAAAAAAAGATCAGTTACCGTGGAAGATCCTGGTATGCGGTTTTCTTGTATCTTTCCGTGCATGAAATCATCATAGAAGTCTTCAAGTCTTCAATCAGAAGACACTTAATTTAGACACTCTTCGTTGCAATTGCTTTTTAAAATACAGATACCAATTTCATGACAATAAAATTAAAAACAGCGGAGTATGACGCAAGTCGCCATATCATGCTTTTAGTAATACCTTTAAAAGATTTGCACTCCGTCGTAATTGTAATACTCAGCCTTAGTTATTTCACAATCGGCGTATCGGCACGTTTTAAATTTTTAATCTTGTGCAATCCTCGATGTTACTTAGCTCTCAGAAGGCTTGTGAGCTCGCTTTCAACCGAGTAGTGGTATGCATGGTAGTCTTTTCACACAGCCAGACTGAGACACCAACCATTGGCCATACGCGTAGTGCTATATTCGGATCTGAAGCTTTTAATTATCCATCTCGGAACGTAGGCCACGGCCAAAATCTCCTTTCTGTCCCTGGACAGGTGCTCAAGCTGATGCCAGGAAAGACCTCTGGACTGTCTAGTCTCTGTCTACTTCTCTGTGGATTCTAACGAAGAGCTTGTCGGGCAATGCAGTAATTTGAGCGTGTGGCCAATCCATGTCCATTTTCTGCTCGTCACCTCTTGTCTCACAGATGCTTATCCTGTGCTTTCCCACAGGTTAGCGTTGCTGATAGTGGCCGGCCAGTAGATGCCAAGGATTCTAAGCAACGATTCTACATAAAGATCTGTAGTTTTGACACAGTCTTTTCATTCGTTCTCCATGAAAATTCTAATTTTGGTGGTTGTTGTCAGTTATTTCCTTGGGTCTCCAGATGCTTGCTAAGACACTGAGTGCGCTACGTGCTTTTCCTATTCTTGCCAAAACGCCTTCGTCTGTTCCTCACGTGATATTAATAACTCTGCTTAGGTATGTGAAGGATGTTACATCTTTTATGCCGAGACTATTGATTGCGACTGCCCCCTCTTATTGCTATTAATCCTGATGGTCTTTGTCGTAACTGTAACTAGCTTAGATGAGATAACTCCAAGCTTAACGGTTTTGCGTGCCACTGAGTTTGAGTATGTGCCAGAAGTTTCAAATCATCAGCAAAATCCAAATCTTTAATTATAAGTTGGTCTACAAGGGAACACTGAATTGTACCCTGATACATGTTCTTAACAAGTGATTCTATAGTTGGCCATGAGGTCCCACAGGCTTTCTCGTAGTCGATGAAATTTATGCAGCGTGACGTCCTCCATTCAAGCGACTGCTCCACGATTATGCGCAGAGTAGTTATTTGATCTGCTGTTGATCTTGTGGGTCTGAAGACTATCTGATTCTCTCGCAATATCTTATCCACGGCTTCCCTCATACGATCCAGGATTATACGATTCAAGACCTTTCCAGCGGTTGAGAGTAGCATTATTCACCTCTTACACAAACTAACCAGAATCCCCACTCTCCATTGTGTTGGTACGTATTCCTGCTCCCAGATCTTTATTAGGAGGCCATATAGCATGCTCCTGAGGTACTAATAAGCTCTCAATACTTCAACAGTGATGTTATCAGGTCCTGCTGATTCGTTGCTCTTTAGGGATTTGATTGCTTTTTCAACTTCAGTCCTGGTTGGAGGTTCACAACTTATATCAAGTTCCTGGTTTGGAGGTTCCATTAGATGAGGTCTATTGAGGAGCTGTTGAGAGTGCTCTATCCATCTTTTGTGTTGTTCCTCTGTTGGTGTTAGTAGACGGCCATTTAAGTCCTAACTTTGGTTTGTTGCCTTGAACGTCCTCGAGGGTTGCTTACTTGTATCATAAACTGTATCTTCATGTTATGTTGCCGAACTTCATTCTCTGTCTCTTTTTCTAAGTCATTAATGAACTTCCTCTTGTTCTTCCTCACACTTTTTTTAACATCCTTGTTTGCTTCAGTGTGCTCGGCATGGGCCTCTCCTTTTGCAGTCTTGTGCGTGCCCTTGTAAGGTTTTCCTACTTTGATCTTTTCAGGGTGACCTGACCTGAGACGTGAGATGATGGTCCGAACTGACGACTGCTCCCCTCCGCCGAGTCACCCTCACATTCAGCAGTGTTCTTCTAAACTCCTTGATATTCAGCGGTGGTGTATCTGGTTTTCAGCAGTGTAGTTAAGTAAGACCTAGGCTCTGTGGCATTTTTGCATTCCTTTGTGCGTAAAAATGGACCCTCCTGTCTGCAGCTCATACTCTGCACACAATGCAATGAATCTCTCCCCATTGTTGTTCATGCCACTAGTCCATGAGTACCATTGACTTCTTCATAGCTGATGTTACAGCTTCTAATCTTGGCATTAATATCCCTCATCAAGATGGTTAGTTTTCCCCTTTGAATCCATCTTGCCTCTGCAATCCCAAAAAGGCTGATGTCACGCCTCTTCATCTCCATCGCAACCATGGATGCCTTTCCAGGTTCGTGCATCGTTCTTACATTTCAAAGTGCAATTACTATTCGCTGATTTGCAGAAAGGAGAATCGATCGTGTAGGTGTCCAATGTTGGTGGCTTTGCCAACGCGACGTCATGTGCTCACGGGTGAGCTCCCACTACAGCTAGTGTATGTGCTTCATCTGTGTTTCTGTGATAATGGTAATTTTACTAGATTTGGTTGTCAGCCCCACGCTAAACCCCCATAGCCTAGAGGGGCGGTGTATTTTCTCTCAGGGTTCCTTCCCTTAGCCATAGGTTCCGGTTATTAAGGCTCCGGGATCTCTAGCTGCAGCAGCATTGCTACATTACCAGGGTTACGGCACGGACTTGCTATATTAGGTTCGAGTTATAGTTCAGTCACCTAATTCCTTTTAATACAATTTCAATTGTTTAGTTTTGGTATGCCGCTTGTTTACAGAAAAATTTTCACCGATTTTCACGGGTATTTTCGGGTATCATGGGTATTTTCGGCGGACGGGCACTATTCGCTGATAGTGTCTCTCCGCGGATAAATACTATCGCGCTACGTGATCAGTTTAAACCAATTAGAATCGGACAAAATTCAGTGGTGAACTATGACAGCCCATAGTGCCCGTCCTTCGAAAATACCCGGATGGATAGTACTCTTTCATGAAACGTTTTTGTAACTAAGCGGGCTTGTAGAAAATAAACAATTGAAATTGTAACGTGGGTTTTTGACTGTTTTCTTTTTCATTTGGCTATCAAGGCTTTCATCTGAAAAAGTTGGCAATAATTTGATATGATTTTTTTAACTGGCGTGGTGAAGAAAATTTAGTCTTATCTTAAACCCTTAAGTTCCCATTGGAACATAGGTCGTCTACCAGAGATCTCCATCTTCCCCTGTCCTTGGCCATTTT
>OMLO01002780.1_pt1 | contig 14292 bp, 9 predicted proteins | sample 1674811 | NCBI WGS metagenome assembly OMLO01 (sample SAMN06265003, study PRJEB25207) | coral metagenome | isolation source: Coral host | place: Mexico:La Bocana,Puerto Morelos, Mexico | collected 2008-11-13
CTGATTTTTGTCCATTGTCCTGCCTCAACCCAGCTACGGAAGTTGCCGGCTACCTCAAACACTGCGGTCTTACACGTGCCATGTGAGCCCCCTGAATTTCTCATACGGAAAACGGGAAAACTATGTGCCAGACTCCAGGTTGAGGTCGAAGGCCATGAGGGCCTGACGAGCTTGGCCATGGCAAAAGTTGTCAAAATGTTTGAATGATTTTGATAGAGTCGCCTTCTGCTAACGCCAGCTGTCCTGACACATCAGCCTGGCAAAGTACAGCTTTTGAACGAGGAAGCATAGTCCAAGTGAGAGGGCGGTTGAATGTCTTCACCATCACCGCAGTCCATCTTTTTACTCGGCGCGGACGCCTTTGTGCTGTCGGAATTCGGGTCAAGATCCAAAAATCAAGGCTTCACCTTTTTTGCAAAAAAAATGTGCACGAAAAAACTCTTTGGACGCCGAGTTCCAGTGTGAACACCAGGGGCCCTTTGTTCCCTATGTACCTGGTACCTATGTATGAACAGCCCTCTTGCATTGCAATTTGCATTGCAAGCTAATGCACAATGCTAATTTGAGTTGGTCGTTTGACTCGCCAAAAAAATCCAAGTGTATGAAAAAAATATCAAACTAATATTATGCATGTCAGACTTTTCAAAAAAATACCAAAAACAGCTCGCATTTCTGGGAAACATGGGAACTTTTGCGGTTTGTGCTGATGCAAACGCCAACCCACGAGCACCACCAGCTCTCGCTATAATGTATTCCAATGTATTCCAGCTTGGATCTAAAAAAAACGTGACTCGATATGTTTTGGAAGCAAAAGGGGACATCTATTATATAGAATGAAGAAACGAAAAAACAGTTTTTGTGTTACTGGTCCACTGGTGTGAAAGGTGTGAATGTGTTCCAATCGATTTGAAAAACATAGTTTGGGAGTCGGAATACCTCCATAGCACGTCGTAGCAATATCAATGCACTCTGTGCAGATACGTTCGTCATCTCGACTGCTACAACTTTCCAAGCACGACTGGACAATGTGGCATTGAAACAGATTAGACATGGCCAAACATGGCTAAGCACTGCTTGACATTGACAATGTCGAACACGTCGCGCCAGGATGAAATATCTATCTGCTATGTACGCACGATGAGAAGCTGTGGTTACCTATTTCGAAGCTTCGTAGCAGCGGAACCAATGGTTCACCTGCTTGAACCTTGGCGGAAGGATGTGAAGAATAGTTCACAGTGTTCAAGTAACTTACCTAGTTCAACGCAGTGTTCGCTCTCTAAAAGATGTGAACCTTTGCCAACTTGACTGTTTCTCGTGCGTTGACACGGGATCAGACTTGTGGTTTCTGGGTCCAGCCAAGAAGCGAATGGAATGCGACAGCTGCCTTGTTCCCACAATCAACTCCCCAGCAACGTTCATCATGAAGAAAATTCAGGTAGTCCGGCTGAGTATGCACCTTGGTGATTTAGACTTCGAGTTGATTTAGTTTGAGACGTCCCTCAATGTTTTTGTGTGACACAAAATCACGGGACCAGACTCACTTAGGTCACCACAAACCGACTCACACTTAGGTCACCACTACAAGAGACTCACTTAGAGCACCACATTTCGACTCACTTAGGTCACCAAAGACCACACTGGAGGGCACTCACTTAGGTCACCTACCCAGACATACTACATACCTTTAGGGTTAGACAGGGGACATGGGGTTTAGGGGGCATGGGGGGGGCATGGGGTTTAGGGGACATGTTAAACCACCTAACACACTTTTAGGGTTAGGTAGGGTTAGACATGGGGTTGAGGGTCTACCGACAAGACGGTAAGACATGGGGACATGGGGTTTAGGGGACTTGCCATCCACAAGACCAACACACTTCTAGGGTTAGACATGGCGTGGGACACTTTACAAACTCCTCATGCTGATAGGGCTACACGGACACACCTGGCCTACATCGGGACACTTCCCGGGAGCACCATGTGTCATTATCCAAACTCACCATACACTGCGCATCCTGGTCGCAGATGAAACGTCATTTACAATGCGGTGAGCAACGGGTGTCAGGCTCCAACATCTACTCAATCTACTCCAGTACTACAAAGTACCACTCTAGTACTACAAAGCTACTCCATACTACAAAGAAATACTCCAGTACTACTCTGTACTACAAAGTACTACTCCAGTCCTACTCTGTACTACTCCGTACTACAAAGTACTACTCCGTCCTACAAAGTACTTCTCCAGTACTGTTCCGTACGATTCTGTACTACAAAGTATTACAAAATACTTTCCCACAGTATTTATTACTCTGTACTAGGAAGTGCTACAAAGTACTACTCCGTACTCAAAAGTCCCAGATGAAATGCCATTGACATTGCGAGGAGCAACAGATGTCACCCTCCAGCATCACCAAATACTGCGCCTGCCACGAAAAGTCACTGTCATCATTGATCCTTGTCACATATGAAACGTCAGATGGCGTACTGCCATTGCACCCCCTTCTGCCATTGTACCCCTCCTACACGCTTACTGAAGTCTTTCACATTGTGGCGATCAGAGCGAGTAAAAAGGCGGTTCTCGGAGCGAGCAAATTCACGGCGCTCAGAGCGATGCACTTCCCTATGTATGGTATGTAGGTATGGCACGGCACGGCATGGATGTATGTATGTAGGCTGCAACCTGCAACAAACCCTGGATAAAACGAACCTGCAAGCAGCCTGCAAAGCTGGAAAAACCCTCCCTAACGCTACCGGCCCGGGGGCTTCCGGGGACCAATCCGCAGGGTTGGTCCCCAGTGATCAGCTGCCAGAAATTCGTTTTTCAGCAATCCTTCGACCCCAAGTTGAACGTTTTTAAAGGAAAATATATCCCGCACCAACATGTGAGGGAGGTCCAAGCAATACTTGAAACAGCTTCCACGAATTCAGTTCAGAATCGTTTGTCATAACTAGGGTCCCACAGCAGTAGAAATTTCTTCGACCTCTTCCTCAGTGCATCCAGCTTTGTAATCAGGTTTGTTGACATCAAACTTTGCAAGAAAACATGGAGGTCAGTCATTGTCATCTTTGAAAAAACGACCGCTTGGGAAATCACCACCAACCCTAGGCGTGGGGAAACCCCGATACGATGTTTTCCAGTGGCCTGGTATGATTATTTCCTCAGCATCTGTGGCCTGGCTCCCAATGGTTTGCTGCTTTCATAAATCAATAGGTGTTTCCTAAAATGGTGGGTTTTCCCCCCAATCTCCACCCCTTGTGCTGATCATTTTTAGTAGGAAATCACCCCATGGGTTTGTTGGGTACCACCATTTTAGGAAACATCCATATATAGATATGCATATGTAAATACAAATATGTATCCCTGTTGCTATGCCACCCTTTGAAATCACTCGCGCACTTTCTTTTTGCAAGAGGGGAGCGCTAGGTTTTTGTGTGCAAGATGCTTTTTGCATCTCAACTTCCTGCTTTTCACAAACGAACAATGCTTAGCCAATCTTTGCGTGCAAGGTGTCTGACTTTTCACAAACGAACAATGCTTAGCAAATCTTTGCGTGCAAGGTCTTTGAATGCAAATGCAGGCGAATGCTTTATACCACTTACCACTTCCACCGTTTGGTGTTGTGGTGGGGAGGTGGTGGCTAACACGCGCAGTTAACTGTCAAGTGTTTCATCCATGCAGTAAGCAGGCGGTGATTATCCCACTTGTGCCCGTCGGGCTTGAATATAACTCGTTAAGAGAGAAAAGCCCGCCCCCATCAGTGCTGAAAAAACATGTGACACCAAATGCAGTGAAGCCGATGGGATGTCTTCCACTGTCAAATCATTTGGCAGTGCTCCTTTCATCAATTTGTCCAATTGATAAATGACTTCATCAATTAGACCCTCCAAAAGCATCACAACAAAGTGGATAGCTTTCCTCACCACTAACCGAAAGACTCGCGCAATGAATTTTGTCATGGACGTCGAAACAGGTGGCTTGAATAACAAAACAAAGAAGAACGCCAAGATCCCATAGCAAACATATTTGTTTGACAACCAACTACGAAGAAATATCTTGCCGCTAGACCAGATGTCACTCTTCCAATTGGATTCATTTTGTGCTTGAACAACAGGCACAATGCGAAGGGGTGCACATGGCACCGGTTCCTCTGAATTTCCAATCTCATACAAAGCCACTTTGGCACGAGCAAACTTTCTAAGAGTTGGGTCTGTGGGGTATTTGCGGATTGCCTTCTTTAGCTGAGCTTCATTCAACTCACCAAAGGTTAGGCCATCCAACGTTCCACCTGTTACTTTTCGATCATTGTGCTGTTCCAAGAGGCCTAACATCATGCAAGTGCAGCGTATGCGTCACACCACTCCACCAACTGCTTAGAGGTTGAACTCTTGCTTGGTGTAGGCCTGACCAGGTTTTGATGCGTGGCAACCAACACTTGAGCTATGCATAAATGGCCCATTTTCCTAAGCCTAGCTACTGACGCAGCATCTAGCTTATTCATGATCTGCGTAGCTACCGCAAGTTGTATGTAGTGTTCCAAAGACTTTTCCGCGGTCCACCGCCCCATGAACCTTAGGGTGTTTATTGGAACCCCTTGGTGGTAGTAAAGGGTCGCACCACCCGGCCGCAAACTGGCGGGCGAAAATCTCAGGGCTTCCACTCCCAGCTCATGCATCAGCTGTCTGAAACGGACGCCAAAAGCTCTCATTGAAATGGGCCAGATGGTTTCACTTAGTCCTTCTACATGTATTCTTTCCAGCCATGCGATGGTGTTTTGATTCTTCAGTAAAACAAATTGATGCTCACCAAACTGCCTACGGTTCTTCGGTGAGGTCACTCGCAAGGCTGCGTGTTTTCTGGACATTACAAAAGACCCAGGCAAAGACACGTCCAAATGGGTTAATCTCAGGAGCATGTTATGTCAACTAATTCTTGAAAAGGATGAAAGCATAAGATGCTCAGGCGACGACCTGTCCAATTATTTTTACCTTATCAAACATTCACCTAACTGGTTGCCACGTAATTGCTTTGGAGAGCCCATTTGGGGAAAGGAGATGCCTGGTTTGAACCTTAACCCCAACAAAAAGTATCTTCCTAGCTTTTGTGTGGTGTGCATGGGTGACACGAATGGGGTTGACATTGCACAAGCCACGCATGAAAGTGTTCTTAGGTCTGCAGGTTGTTTAGAACCCAAAAATACCCTTACATATGGGAGAGTTGTTCCTGCTTCAGATACCTTGGAAGGGCTTTATATAGATGACCATCTTGTGTTCCAAATAACCAAAAATAAAAAGAAAAGAGATAGGGGGGAACTACTTGATGAAAAACTTATTAGGGCCTCAAGAAAAAGATATGCTGAGCTTCAACTCCCTAGATCGGAGAAAAAGGCATTTGAAAAGGAATATGATTTCAAAGCCTGGGGTACTCAGGTAACATCCGAAAGTGGCAGAGTCGGCACACCATACCCAAAGATGAAACAAATCGAGGCCTTAACAATCGCTTTGCTGCAGGAAGGAAGGGCTTCGAAGAAGGCTCTGCAAAAGCTGTTGGGACTCTTTGTGCACCCATTCATGCATAGACGGGAGCTTATGGCAACTTTTCATCATATATATGTGTACATTGAAAACATGCCGGAGCATGACATTTGTCGTATGCCGGAATTTGTAAAAGATGAACTCATTACTGCAATGTTGTTGCTTCCGTTGGCAGAAACGAATGTGCGCTCCCCAGTGTCGAACCGTATATCAGCAACCGATGCAAGTTCCCGGAAGGGAGGACGTGCCAGCACAATAACATCAAAGGCACTTGCGAAAACGTTGTATCGTTTTGGTGAGCAAAAGGGGGAGCACACTAGATTAGACTGGGAAATGCACCACCTCGAGCCTCCTTCAGCTATGGAGCTCGCACCCACCCCACTGGTTGATGCAATGCAAAAACACTGTTGGACATCTACTCAAAGTATGGGCTTCAAGAAAAAGGAGCACATTAACATTTTAGAGATGGAAATGGTAAAGCAGGAAATCAAAGCCAGATGCAATAGCAATAGGGGTGGATGCAGGGTTGTCAATTTGTGCGATAGTCGGGTTGTGGTAGGAGCATTTGCAAAGGGGAGATCTAGTAGTCGTAACCTAAATCATAAACTTCGAAGTTGCATTCCATGGTTGTTGGTTTCGGATCTTAGGTTCACGAACTTATGGGTTCCCACTGATAAAAATCCAGCTGATTTCCCCAGCAGAAACAAACCTATCCCTTGGCCAGAATCTTCGCAGAGTGACGGTTTGCTGTCTGACCAGGACATTCTGGCGGTACAGACTTTTCGATCGATCGGAGTGCAAGAGTTGCTTGAAACAGAAGCTAAGAACAGTAAGGTAGATCCTTTGTATCGTGATACTCCCCCTGTTCATGAAAATGTTAGCTCTCAATCCTGTAGACTTAGCACTCCTGATACGAAACCGGCACAGAAAGTCTCGACAGATCCACCTGCGGAAACGGCAAGCAGTCATGCAGCTAGCAGACATTGGAGGTTTCGCGAAATCTTTGCGGGAAAAGGCAGATTGACAGAGCACTTGAGAAGGAGGAGTAAGCTAGATATTGATGAGCCTGTTGAATACCTTAAAAATGGTAAAATTGTGGCCTCCCATGACATCTTAAACACATCTACTTTTAAGAGACTGAAATTGGAAGCGGCTCAACCCAAACAGGTTTGGCATTTTGGCATGCCATGTGGCTCTTTTTCAATCCTCCAACATTCTAATGGGGGAACCCGGCGTAAAAGCTGTCCAGAAGGGAATGGTAGTGTGCTCCGTGAGGTGATTGGTAATGAGATACTTCGTAGAACCAACATACTCATATCGATTTTGGAAGAGCACGGATCTTTTTGGACTTTAGAGAACCCCGCATCTTCCTATTTGTGGTCCATGAAAAGCATGAGGGAAAGGATTAATAACCCTAGGAATCATTGGGTTTACTTTGATCAGTGTTTTTATGGGTTGCAGCTAAAAGATGATCAGGGTTGTTTAGGTCCTTGTAAGAAACCCACCAAGATGTTAGGAAATTTGACGAATCTCCCAAAACTGGAAGCCCGGTGCCGTTGTGAAAAGCCACATGTACATGCGGTTGGTGGAGTCAGGACCAAGCAAGGTTGGAAGCGTAGAAGTGAACTTGCTGGGCACTATCCGTTGAAACTCTGTCATGCTTATGCCAACATCGTATCAGCAATGTAAGCAATACAGAAAAAGATGGAGAAACAGTAATTGGTGCATTTTGCACATTTGCATGTAGCATGACTATGCATGTTTAGTTTTTTATATTTTTGTGGATGTTGAATAACACCAATGGAACCCGGCCATGGCAAGCATAAGAGAGCTGCCGTAGCATTTCGACTGAGTCGTTTCTCGTCAGCCTATCGTTGCCGACTGTTGGAAGGTTTGAGGGACTTGCAAAATTTTTGTAGCGTGCAGCATGACCTAAACCTAGAGGCATTAGCCAGTCATCCAAAGACTGCCGATGCTGTGCTTGGAGAGTATGTCATGCAACGTTTTAATGAAAAGGTCAAGTCGGGACTTTCAAAAGTCAAGCATGCCTTGCTGGGTCTTCAACATGTTTATCCACGATTGAGAGGAAAATTGGTGACAGCATGGTCTAATTTGAAGACCTGGGAAGAGCAACGTGTGTCAAAATTGAGGCCACCGTTGCCCGTACCCATCTGGACCTTTGCACTGGGTTTAGCACGTGCTCACGCCAAAGTTGAAAAGCATTCAAGTGAGGCCAGGCTTTGGGAAATATTTTCGGTTCTCTTAGAAGTCGGTCTGCTGTGTATGCTTAGACCTGGTGAGTGACCAGCTGGTAGCCGGCTCCAATCAAGTCGCTTCTCCTTTGCATTAAGAGGTCTACGGTCATTTATTAATCGGTCCGATGTGGGCTTATGCGGCACGCAAAACAAACCCCCTGTGAGGGGCTTTCCACACTCATGTTCGACTTCCTCTATAGGTAAAAAGGTTATCATTTTAGCATCATGTAGTTTTTTGAGCAACAAAGGCCATTGCCTAGGTTCAACTTTATGACATGGCTTAATCTGCTTACCTATCAACCCTCGATTTGGGATGTCGACATGCATGTTCCTGAACTGCTCCAATTGGGATCCCACAAGATGCTCTAAAGGATCCAAAATGCCACCTTCCGATGGCAGGGAGATGCGGTCAGGATTAACTGGCATGGCGCCTGATAACACTTCATCAAGAGAAACAGATGAATCATAAAAACTCAAACGAATTCTTTTAATTAAATCATCAAGTTTGGCAGTGCCTCTTTCCAAAGTCCCCTCAGGATGTGACACGTACTTCAAAACTTTACAAAACATTGTTCTAGCATAACTCTCATGGCAAGAAGTCCATACCCCTGACGAGGCTCTCCCTACCACATCATCAGTTGCACGCCGACTGCAAGGGGATCCACACTCCAAGAAATTGAATAATCCCCAAATCAAGTGCATACGCCTTAGAGCCTCCCAACGATGCTTGTTGGTGCGGCCTCGCCTAACCCCAAACTTCTTAGGTGGTTTTACCCATGGGAGTTTAGACGGGAACAATGTTAAACTATTATTCTCAACTGGGTTGAGTGTACATTCCCCTGTCTCGTTACAAGACCTAGCATAGATCCTAGCAAATCGGCAAAAAGATCCATGGCAACTTCTAATTACTTTAAGCAAAGAGCTCTCTTCGGAACCCTGCTCACATGACACTACTGGACTATCTACACAGCTTCGGCCGAGTTCTCCGATTTCTTTCCCTTTCCGTTTTTCTTTCCTTTTCCTCCTTCTTCGTCTTGTCGTTCTCCCAATCCGGCACTCCGTTTCTCCAGTTCCTGAATTGCTTTCAAGTAGCTGGCGATGTGCTCCAACTGCCCTGGCTCGCCCCCAAATCGGGGCCGCTCCAGCGGGTCTTGATGATACATCAAGAGAGCCGCCGCCTTCCATGACCCATTGTCTAGATTGGCCTGATAGAGAGCTCTCAAGAGTTGGACCGATTGCAGCGCTGCCAGTTCTCCTTTTCCTCGAAGTTGTGCTTGGAGGATTTCCGACACCGCAAAGTGGACCCTGAAAAGGGTGCGGTTCTTGCCCCACTGCAACTTCTTGCTGTAATCCGACAGGCTGTATGCCACTTCCTGAGAAACTCCCATTCCACTCTCGATCTCCCTGATGTAACGGCGCACATGACGAAGAGGATTTTTTCTCATTTGTTTGTGACCTTCCCGATAATCCCTCAGAGCTTTGCCTGCCCCACGTGGCCGGCTTTTTCTTTCTCCACTGTCGCTGGATGAGTCTCCACTGCTCTTCTCTTCGTCCTCTTCGTGATCCCAGGTGTTTTTCAATTTCTTCTTGCCCTGTATGGCCTTCAACAACTCCAGTGACACTAAGGTGTTGATGTTTGCCTCTTGCCCTTGGAGTTCCGAACTCTTCAGGGTCTGCACCAACACTTTGTCCAAGCCACTTGAAGAAGCCGCCTGGCTTTCCTTCTTTCTTTCCAGTAGAGGATATTTCTTGCCTTTGCTCTTGCTCTCTTCTAAATCTGGTTCGAAAGCAATACCCTTTCCTTTTCCAGCTCGCTTTGCCTTCTTCAGCATCTCCAGAATCTTGTCGTCTTCGTCTTCCGAAGCTGACATCTGTTCCGAACTGCTCGAAGACTCCACCGTTCTGGTGGGTTTTCTTTGACTGGATTCCGGCACGTCGTCCGATGCCGTCACATAGTTCAGGTTTTGCTGCTCCAAGACTTCCAGAGCACGTTCTAGCACGGCTTGACTGTCTACCTCCAATGCCCTTTGCATTCCAGCATAGGATGTACGAATCTGACTCTTCTTGCCCTCCACCAGTATGAATTTTGAACCCTGGATCTCGAAGAAACTGATTTGCTCCGCATCCTTTTCTATCTCTCGGTCTAGAACTCGAACGGCCATGTACAGCTTTGATCCACGATTTGAACATTGCACCACCAAAGCTTGCCGCCATGCTGGTTGGAAACTTTCCAGTCTAAGATAGACCAAATCTCCTTTGCTAATCTTCTCTCCAATCATTGCCATATGAAATGGAAAGCTGCACGTTCACGAGGCACTCTGTGATCTCCAGCCCTGGCTAAGAAAATCTCACGTGCGTGGGCCAAAGACTCTGCTCGTCTGAAAGGTAGTCCTTGGAAGCCACCGTTCAATGACAGCAATGCTCCGTAGGCTTGCACCCCAGGTCCTCGGTGAATTCCACTGAAATCCCAACGACCTCTATAACCAGGCAATCCCCAGACAGCGTAGTAGCGTGTCTCTTCCAGATTGATGATTGGGGTCCTACCCACTTGACGCTCCACTCGGATCTCAAAAGCAGAAGCCTGTACCACAATCACAGCCCCTGCGAAATTGGGATAGGCTTCTCTTCCAGGAAAAGTGTCCAAATCAGGAGCAGGTCTGGCCAATGCACCCGGAAGCTCGGCAACCCTGGGTTCGAGGCTGAGTTCAGCTAGGTCTGCTGCAAGACCCTCACTAGCTGATTCGAACTCAGGCTCGGACTCAGGTTGCCGGCTCCGTTCCATCAAACTAACTTAACCCTTCAAGTGTTCTTGAGATGACAAAGCCACAATGAACATTCAATCATACTAAAATACAATATCATATTATATCTATAGATGAGATTTATTATATTTGAAAGAGCATGTTTCACTGAAAATACAAACCTCTGAAGTCGTTTGCTGCTGATTTACCCAAGCCACCATGGCCTGAAGTAATCTTCAGAAGCTCCGACGGCAAAAAATCGACCAACTTTAAAGTAGTTTGGAGCGTCTTTTAAATAACCAGTTCTAACCCGCAACTACTGAGGGTATGTGTGACACTTGGTTAAAAGTCCAAAATTTTTCCGTTTTTTCCACAAAAAGTCCAAGTCTCAGGGTGGCACCCAAACTCAAAATCCCTTTCGCCTTCTCCTTTGGGTCTTCTTGGTCGATGCACGCAACGTCCAGGAAGATTTTTTGCGAGGAGGGCCAAAGGACTACCTGCACTTCCCCCCGTGCTTCCTGGGCTCATCCTGGATGATCGCTCAGCATCTGGCCTTGTGAATCGCAGGTGGGGCCACAGTTTTGCTAAGTGTCCCTTACAAAACGTCCGATTGCAAGGGCTGTTTCATTAGAACAAATTCACGATGAGTTTGATATTGACCACTTCCCACCCACTGACATTGATATTGACGACTTGAATTCCGTGAGGGCCGGGCCCACGCCAGGTGTTAGACAAGAGACGCAGTAATGGTCTCATCAGGCACTTCGACATCTAGTCCACTCAGTTCATCGTTGGCATCATCCGCAATTGGACAGTTTTGTGAAGGTTTCTTGGCAAGAAAAACAAGATGGAAAAAGACGAGTTCTCATTGCTTCCTCCCTTGTTTCCTACGTTGTCTTCAGCTAATCAGAATTTTTTAGATTCGTAGATGGTTCTGGGCCTTGCAATATCCGAGATACAGCTTGCTACCATCACCAATCTTGAACCAGAGTCGCAAACAAAACAAACAACGGATTTACGTGTCGAAATTCATGGATTGCTTTCGGAAAGTTCCAATCATTGTTGCCTCACAAAAATCACCGAAAAGCAAAAGGTTGCCAAGAAGGAATCAGAAAATACACATCGCGACCAGCACATGACATCTGGAAGGTGCAATTTTCGAAATCCGTGGTGGGGCCTTGGGCACCACGAGAAGCCGTGGCAGGGTACGTGGTTCATGACCGTGGCAGATGGTGGAGCTTGGAGATTCAGCCATCTGCTCGAAGAGAACATGCCTCAGCCATCATTATATGCTACCGATCCCACCTTTTTTTTCGGAAACCAGGAAACTCCATTGAATCAACCTGGTTAAAACATCACAATACAAAGGCAATACTCCTGGCCCCTACTGTCCAGAAGTAATTCTTCGCTTAATGGTCTTCCCTGGAGATGAAACCCAACGTGATGACCGCAGCTAGTGGTGCATATGTATATATATTTATAATATGTGTGTGTACTGCAAATAATTTCACATACCACATCCTTAATATTCAGTTTTGTATTCTATTTGCGTTGGACGTTTTGAGGGGTCCTGTCCACAGACAATTCTGAGATTCCGAGAACGTGGGTTTTCATTACAATAAGATCGACTAAATGAAATATTATAAATATTTTGAGTTTCAATTGAAGACACATTTAGGAGAATTGGTGATTGATAGGTGCACATTTTAAAGAATTGCTTAGGTCCGTTTGGTTTCCCACAGGAAAATTGCAAACTGTCATCCCCAAGCTTTGTTATCATAGTTCATCTTTCCGACTCACCTGCTTCCAATGCCAAGTCACATCTTTGTAGGGACTGCGAAACCCACCACCTCCGAGAGGAGACTCCTGGAAAATCACTAAAAACGCACAGCAGAAGCTGAAGGTAGATAAATATAAATATGTATATACCTGGAACCCAAATGATCTCTATTTTTGAAGGTCAACACCCCAAAACAAGGCCTTTTCCAATCAAAACAGGGGTCATTTGGGTATATATAGCAAGTTTGATAGTTTGATAAATGCCTCAATTTCTGACCCAAAGATACTGCTGAAGGACTCAAAACTTTGGCGATGAAAAAGTGAGAAAAAGCTCAGGTTGACAGTTGACCAAACGATTTTAGAACCCATCTGAAATCAACAGTATCAAGATCAACCCATGCTTGTAATTCTCTAGGTCTCAAGGTGAAATGAAATCAACATGTCACCAACCTGGATGCAAAAGGTGCAGATTACATAACTCTTCACTAGCTGAACTCATGTGAGCTCATGTAACAATGCATCTACATTCCCGTCACCATCTCCTGCAAGTGGCCAAGAAGGTTCCAGTGGTGGAAGACGTTGTCACCAAAAGTAGAACATGGCCATGAACTCTCTAAATTCCAAACAAGTTTTCTTTGAACTTGCTAAGTTGAAGTGATGGGTTGATGATCTCTTGAAAAGTTTCGAAACCGTACTCGCTTCACAAGAAGGTTTTTGTGCAACAAACGGAAGGGATCAAGCTCACAGAGGCCGAACGGAGCGGATTTCAGGGGGGCACCGTCGTCTGCATGGCCGGCGCCGCGTCTTTATCCTCCAGATCATTGGGCCAAAATCCTATATTAACTCCATGTGACGGCAATTCTTACTGGACATGTCAGACACCTGCAACACACCTCGCCGTGTTGGAGTGGGAAATTGATGGAAATTGCATCGAAGCTAAACTGCGGACCTGGTTTTGGTGAGGGAATGAACGCAGGGCTGGTCCAGTTGGTCCAATCAGCGAAAAAACCGCAGCAAAATCATTGTGAACTGCGCGAAAATCGACTTCCGCCCCAGTATAAAGCAGCGTCGTGTGCAAACAGTCTGCTTGTCTGACGGCGTTTCATGGCACTAGCAAACCTGGGATGGTAGAGACTTGGGCAACAAATGGGTCGACTGCCAAACCTTGGGAGAACCATTTCGGGACCTAGCTTTCGGAGGGCTTCAACAGTGGCGTGGACGCGATTGGCAAGACTACGGCTGCTCCCAAGACAAACAAAACCACCACTGCATGGTGGCTGGCGTCGAAATTGAAAAATAATCTGCCAATGAACATGGAATGTCAAATCAACCATCAGAAAAGCAAAGACTTGCAAACACAACACAAAGATGGATTGCATGCAGAACAGTGGTCGCTACCTACAACTTTGCAGCTTCACTTTTTTGCACTGCGCCATCTTTACTTAGGACTGTTGTAGACCATGGTCGCCGGTAGCTGTCCCAAAGTTGTAATTGTGGCATGGCCGCCTTTGTTGTAGAAATCTGGTCTCCGCTTGGGAGGACACTTTTGGGACCTTGCCAGTACAACTTCAACAGTGGCATGCACGCGATTGGGAAGACGATGGTTGCTGGCTGGTTTCGGACTCGAAACACATGCGATTGGCCACGAAATGTTAAATCATCCATCAGAAAAGCAAAGACTTGCGAACACAACACAAAGATGGATTGCACGCAGAACACTGGTCGCTACCTACAAAATTGTAGCTTTACTTTTTTGGACTCCACTGTCTTTACTTACGACCGTTTTAGATCATGGTCGCTGGTAGCTGTCCAAAAGTTGTAATTGTCACATAGCCTTCTTTGTTGTAGAAATCTGGTCTCAGCTTGGGAGGACACTTTTGGGACCTTGCCAGTACAACTTCAACAGTGGCGTGCACGCGATTGGGAAGACGATGGTTGCTGGCTGGTTTCGGACTCGAAACACATGCGATTGGCCACGAAATGTTAAA
>OMLO01002781.1_pt1 | contig 14291 bp, 8 predicted proteins | sample 1674811 | NCBI WGS metagenome assembly OMLO01 (sample SAMN06265003, study PRJEB25207) | coral metagenome | isolation source: Coral host | place: Mexico:La Bocana,Puerto Morelos, Mexico | collected 2008-11-13
TTCCGCCCGCTCCCGGAACCAATCAGATTGCAGGATTTAGAGAATTCCGCCCGCTCACAAGCCAAGAAAAAAATAAACTAAGTTATTTCCCATGGAGAAAGTTGACAAAATATCGTTCGATGCATTTTTCCTTTATTTCAATTGGCCAAGAGCCCAACACGTGACCTGCAAGTAAAGGCCAAATAGGTCTCTGCTCTTGCGTGTCTGATTAGGAGGCGCCTCACACTCGCACCTTTCAAAAAGCCTAACAGAATTAACTGAGAAAACAATAGAACTAATAAAAGAAACTATGAACCTAGCCCCTAAAACAATAGAGTTGCGTGAGTCAGGGAACGAAAAAAATAAAAATGTTCTTAAAGAAAATATTTTCTTAATATTGATTAATATTCACTATAACAGGAAAAACATTTCATAAACTGCAAATTTGAGAGGTTAATGACTTAGGCAATTGTGTCCCTTAGCAGTCTTGAGATTTTGAAATCATTCGTTTAAAATACAATGGAGGTATCGCGTTTGAAATATTGGCAGGCAGTCTATCTTTAGTTTTTAGGAATAAGGCTTTCAAGTTTTACTTGGGTTTCCGAAAGCCTTAATAAGGGTGGGGGGGTGATTGAGAGGCAGGGAGAAGGGGGTATATCGAAAGGTTTTACATAAAGAATCAATATTAACCATGCATAAGGGTAAAGGAAATAATGTTCTGGCATTGATGCAAACTTCGCCTAAGTATACATCTCTAAAGCATTCCTGTCAAGTATAATTAAGATGCACTGAATTGAATTCATTTTGTAAGTACTCTTGGACTGTAATCAACCGTTGCTAAAGGCGTTGCTACCACTGTGCAGATTTCTTAATTTAAACGTAAATCAGGGAGCAATTAGGGCAAAATAGTTCCAGAATACGTTTTAAAAATGGTCAGAGATGTTGAATCATCGTGTTCGAAAGACTAAACATTAAGAGAATTTGTATGTGAATGTATAAGGTTCACTTAAAAGGAACTAGAAGCACGATTTCTATATGAAATTCATCGTCAAACATCATGATATAAAATGGGAAATATTATGTGTTCTGATTGCAGTTTATGTATCAACACGAAGATCGTCTTTGACCACATTTCTAAGCACCGCGTAGAGAATTGAAACTACGGTAGTCCTAAAGCGGAGTATTTTTAACGAAAATGGAGGTGTTTTCAAATGTAGTGGAAGATAGGCATGGAATTGTAACATGGAATTGTAACATGGAATTGTAACATGGAATTGTAACAAGGAATTGTAACATATGTCGAGAAAAAATTTTAAAAAATGACAAAAAAATGTCGTCGAATGCGGTCTTGAGTGTTTAGTATATCTTTCTATAAAGCTAACTTTCTATATATTTCCAAATCTTCACCTACAATTGGTGTGTACATTTACATAAAGGTCAAAGAGACTGAATGAATCTTCAAATGATGTTATCAATACAACTTATTCCAAAATGGCCAGAATTAGAGTGTTCTTTTGTTTTCCTTCATATTTCCCTTTGTTGCCTCGTTTTCAAAAGAATATTTCCCTTGAACGAGCCAATAAGGGCTAATTTGCAAGCAAACAAAAGTACACTAAAATGGCGGCCATCTTGGAATAAGATGTATGAGAAGTCATGAAATATTTAGTTCCAGCTTCCGTGATGACTTTATTCTAGAACCCTTTGCTTTTTAAGTTGTTGTCTGCTTGTTGTTCGAGCAAGGAAACACTGAGGCGACATTCTTCCTGAACTGTTGACTGTGAAACGAGTACACCAGTGGATTGAGACAGGAGTTTAACAGCGCGCTTGCTGTGGCGACAGGATACACTGTGGCGTACCCACCGGGAATCATGGGACTCAACACGCAAAGCACTACGGGAGGAGTCCAACACGAGATGAAGATAACAGAAACTGAAATGAGCATCCTAGTAACTTTATCTCTGGACCGTGACACGGTCTGTGAAGCAGAGCTGGTTACAAGAACACGGCTGCGCAGACACATAATGATTCGTGTGTACAAGTATCCCATAATGGATATCGGAAGCAATGAATTTACAAACGACCAAGCCAGGTAATATGCTCGCATGGTTGAGTAATCTGGAAAGTTATTCACGCACATTTGACTTTCTACATCGCCTACCGATACTACGAGACTTGGAATGGCCATTAGGATCGCCAGCATCCATAGAATTGGCACTAACCTGGGTGATCGACTTTGACTGAGCGATAGCAGTGGATGCACTGTAGCAGAATGACGCTCAAAAGCTACCGCCACTAAAAGAAAGCTCGACGCTGAAGCCGCCACCCATCCCAAATTCCCACCAGTGATGAACTTGCACAGCAAGTCTCCAGTAAAGCCAGTTGGTTGGCCAATAAAGTGTCTTAGAATGCAAGGTGGAATGAAAAAGGCAGCGACAAGTAAATCAGCGATGGCCAGGTGGAAAAGAAGCCTGTTGATTAAGTTTTTTCTTTCTTTCTTCTTCCATATCACTAAGCACACCAGAGAATTACCAGCTATGTTAAAACAAATCATCACGGCCAAAAATACTGCGTACACAAAAGAGCCGGTCGAAATTGCCATTTGTGGTTGGAAATCTTTTCTGATTGTGGGCGTTATCTGTATGGAGAATTGAGTGATATGATAAAGTCTTCCTACTTGTACAAGGAGCGTGACAGTTATATAGTTTGTATAGACTAAACTGAAATACGTTGTTCGTCTCACAAGTCAATAACACAACACTCCCATACACACTAACAGACGCTGTAGTGAATTTTTGCTCGATCATCGCAGTTGTACACACAACTTAAGTAGCTGTGGACTTAAAGCCTGAAAGAATTCAGGCCCGTTACGGGATTTGAATCATGACCTCGGCGACACCGGTGCAGTGCTCTACCGACTGAGCTATGAAGCCATCTGGGAGCTGGTCACTTTGTGGGTTCGTAATACACCTGTAGAAGGTGAAGGATGCAAATGAAAGAATTTGAACTGCGGAGAAAGTCATGATCTTTCATATATTCATTAGCTGACACTGTAGTGTAAACAAGTGTAGAAACAATTTATATGCATCGAATACAATGCCACAAAATAAACACGAGAGAGCGCCATGTTTCCTTGTACTGTAAGAAACGCATCTACAAACAATTTAATAGTTAGGCATTTCTTCGCGAAGATCTAAAATTTGAGAAAAACGTGAATGAACATTAGACCTAATGTGCCTTTTAAAAGCAAGTTTTGTCACATAATTAAACCGAAGAGTTATACCACCCTGAAACTACATTGAGATTTGTAACACTGATTGAACATTCCGCCCATTTTTCTTTCAAATAATACAGATGATATCAGTTCCAAAACAGTTTTCAAGCAAAACAAAACCAAACAGTTCTTTCTAAGATAGTTCAGAAACTAACTGCAGTCATTGTGGATGTAAATAACTAAAATTTTGTATTCGAAGAAATTGCCACAATGGAGCACGGATTATAAATGGATGTTGGTATTGATTTGCCAATCTGAGAATTTGAATGCCTTTTACACCCTGAGAAACTGGGCAAGGTGGTGAAAAAATACTTACGAGAGGGTCTGCTTCCTATCCCTCTATTTTGAAAAACTTTGATCGTCAGATTGCTTCAAGCTTCAAATTCACTGTCGTGAATATAAACATATGAAAATCTGTAGCTATCGACTGTGAAATGCAGTTGACATAACCATTAAATTTTTTTGCATAACACACACGCTGGTAAGGTAAATTTAAATTTTAAAAATGCCTTTAATTATTGATCACCAGCGATTTTAATATAAACAACATTTTGGTTGGAGTATAATTTGAGCAATAACAGCCAAATTTAAGAGCTGAGCAGCTTGCTCGGAACGCTTGGGAAACTTTGGCTAACGTTGATCAAGTCAAGTTCAGCTCGCCAACAAATTCTCACAAATTTCATTTAAAGATATGTATGCCAACTATTAAAGAAAATTGAAAATTTGAGCATCAGAAAAACGAAGACAAAACAGTGTTGCTCGTTTGCAGCTGAAACTTTGAATTGTGTGAAGGTTATGTAAATCACAGCTTTTGTCATACTAACATCAGCTTTTGTGAATGAAAACTCAAATAAAAGGTATTTATACAGAAGAAATTTGTCTTCAATGCTTTCTCGCGTTCTTCTCACATCAGCATCTTGCTTTTTATAACGTTTTGTTTTGAAAACCAATTGAAAACAGTTTAATTCTCGATCAGAACTGAAGCAGCGTACCCATCCATCTGCGTTGAACCAATAAGTATTTTTTTCAACAATAATTATAAGGTATAGCATAGTAACCCACCCTGGGATCTACGGCGCTTGATAAATTGTTCGAGTCAGCTTTTGCTAGCCTTAGCGAGATTAGTGCCAAATCAATTCATGGGGTAATGTGCTTTTGCCACCCTTTGACATTCATGAATCGCTTTTAGACTTTGATTGGATGAATCACAATTCAAGAAGTTACTGATAGTTTAACAGGAGGTTATTTTACTGTTTTCAAACCGAACGTTTTTGGGGTTAGAATTCAAGTCATCAAGCTAAGTTTTAGCTATGTGTTATCCTTATTGGGTTGACTAAATGGTTAGTTAATTAAAACTTGAATCGAAATCCAAGAGGAAATCTGTTTCCTACGAAGACGTTGTGACGAGTCATATGAGGCTTCAACCTCGTTCCCAGGGTCCTCTCTCTTCCTACCTCGAAGTACCCTGGTTGCGGCTGGTCACGTGTCTGCTAGATTTTTGCAGATTCCAGAGATGTGATTCAAGGGAGGGGCTAGAAAGTGAAAGTTTGTCTCAGCACGCTTGCTTGCAACCCTCCCGTCGGGGATCGGCAAAAATCACATTCGATATAGAGCAGTTCAATGTCTTCAATGCGTTGCATTTAGCTGAATTTTTCCCCGTCGATAGTTGGACAGTCTTTTAAATTTGTGACAGTGAAAATATTTTGCAAAGAACTTGGAAATGACGACCACCACTGGATGGACAGCGTGATGAATTTTATTTTATAAATCATTCGGCAAAATCACAGGTCAGGCAGGATTTCTGACAAATAACTTGCTTAACTTTCAAAATAGCGTCTGTGAGGTAAAGCAACTTTCTCCTCCATAGACAGTTTTGACACAATTAAGTCAAAGACCCACCCCCGGTACCGGATTTGATTTGTATACATAGACACGTGACCAGCCGCAACCAGGGTACTTTCTCGACCTAGGAAGAGAGAGGACCCTGGGAACGAGGTTGATGAGGCTTTTCCTTTAAAAACTACAATTACAGCGCAAGTCAATTCAAAGACGCTCGATGTATAAAAGCATAATGCAAAAAAACATGCTCTCGATAAATTCCGTTTGATTTCAGGAGAAATTTAATCTTGAGGCGAAACTCGCAGCAGCTTCTTTCTGTTGCGTTGGATGGTTGTAACTGTAGAAATTTAAATATAAGTTAATCCGTCGTGTTGGTGTGAGATACTTTTAATTTTTTGAGCCAACAGAAAACGAGATCGAGAATGACAATTGAAGAAAAACTTTTCTTGATGACAAATGAGATTTTGTAATCTTATAAATAAACTTTTCGTAAGGTAAATTTTCTTTTGCGTTACTTGCAGTTTGTATTGGTGGAGGGATAAACAGCCATCTTGAAACGTTCCGTGTTACATTTTACCTTTCTTTTCCTTCAAGTTCTTGAATTCTTTTTTCATCTTAGAATCATCTTAGAATCTGTATTCAACAGCCCATATCATTAAAAGTGATTTCTGTAAATGGTACCAGAAGATGTAGTGTAGATTGTGGGTTGACATGAATTTAATTCTGGTTGCTGTAGAAACTGCGTAAACAAAAATATCAGTATTTACTCTAAAATGGCTCAAAATAATCGGCGGTTCCCGTTACAGACCTCCCTGACTGTCTTTTGTTGCTTACCGTTTCTAATTTTTCACGTTCTTGTTGCAATTTATGACTGTTGAATTTCAAACCCGGAGGTCATAGATCTGTTGCTGCCACAACAGACCTACAGAACTAGCAATATTCGCAAAATACGATGCTCACTCTTACAATATTGTGAACGGACTTAAGCCTTGAAGTGTCAAGGTCGACGTTACGTGTTAATAATAGTATCTCTAACAGTGTGGTATCGAGAGTTGAAACAGTTGGTAGTGCGCGTGTAGAGATGAGAGGATTATAAAATAGGCATGAAACATACGCATGACTACTGTCCTATTTTCTGCTAAACAGTGTGCTCGTAAAGCCAACGAGTCCAAGTGATTCGACCTACCGGAAGTCGATTCGCGATTCTAGGCGCAACTGGGCTATGCAGGGAGGTTGAAAACGTTGTCGATTCGATAAGATTCATCTCCCAGAATACAGATTCGATATTAAGAGAATTTGAAAATTGAAAATGCTGTCAATTCGGCACGATTCGTTTCCCTTAACGTCGATTCGACATGCTGGAAGTCTATTTGCGCGAGACTTAAATATAGGGCAATTGGGCCCTGCAGGGTGGGTTAAGAACGTTTCGATTCGATCGAATCGTCATGCTGGAAGTCGATTTGCGCGAGAGTTAAAATATATAGTCCATCTGGGCTATGCGGGGTGAGTTGAAAATGTTGTTGCAATAGGTCATATTTATAAGAAAGCGAGTGATGTATTCACTCATAATTGTGAGTACGGGAAACTGTAAAAGTCGGTTTGTTGTCACGATTTAAGAACGAGGAAGGTTCATGAATAATTTTTTCACGGATCTCGACTTCCGGTTGTGCGGATCGACTTCGTGCGAATCGAATCGAATCGTCAAAGTACCTCAGACGAATCGACTCAGTTTGGGTGTATTGGACATGACTGGTAGACCAATTGTTGATCTCCACAGTCACTCTCCTTGCCTTGAAATTTTTATCTTTCCTGTTGGAGTGGCTTGCCTGTCTATTATTTTGAAGCTCACTGGATGTGATCATAATCGCTTTTAAAGTAGATTTTTCCCAGTCATTCGAAAATGACTGTGAAAGTGACGTCATTGTGATTGACAGAGTGTAAGCAAATTTATTACGAAACTTAAAAATATATTGATTCGAGGACAGATTTTCGATACATGCACACAGACAAAGTGCGGCATCTCAAAACAAGCTAGAAAGGGACGAAACCTTACCTTGGAGACTGAAAGCGAGGGAAGCTCTCCCGAAACTGATGAAGAGTACACAAAAGCTAAGACACCACGAAGGAGTGCGCGATGGCCGATTACACTCGCATCAAACCTTCGTAAACACTAGTACCCAATCTTTTAGTGTCCAGTCATCTTACTAAAATTCCTTTCGATCACGTGATTCTAGAAGACAGACAGACAAACCGACAAATTGACAGACGTTTAGCTACCAACATAATGTGAGCTTCGCCCACACAAAAACTGCCATCAACAGAGGCACTGCTAAAAATAAAAAAGTACAATTTATACATGGATAATAGGAATAACAAACTCACGAACCATTTTTGTACAGGATTTTGTCCAAAATAAAAAGTTCAATTTAGAAATATCTTTTTAAAATCTGTCCTGTATTTACTATGTTTTTATCTGCAAAATGTGTTGATATTTTATCTATCGCAAAAAAGAAATATTAATAATATTGAACTTGTTCATTTTATCTCTAATTGTTTGCATAATAGAAAAACGTCAATATCTCTAAAACGAAAAAAAGATATTTCAAAAAGGAAAATATCATTATTATATCTTTTTTGAAAAGGCTGTCAAATAAGCTGCAATTATTTTTCATTTCAAAGGCACTTTTATCAAGACGCCTTAAACCACCATTAAGACCTTTCGACATTGTCGCGTACTCTTATAGGCTTTTGTAGGGCAACCTTAGTCGGAACAGCTGTACATTACTTGAACTACGGAATTTCGAATTTTAAGAAAAAAAGGAAACTAGTTCACAATAGCGAGGAGTTCAAAATAACAGGGTTCGCAACGGAAAAATGTCGCGGTCTTTCGATTATTATGGTCAAATTAAGGAGTGGCGACCAGATTCCAGACTTTGAAGCACTAGCCTGTTAAGAGTCTCAGCCGTTGAGATAGCATCCTTTTAACGGATCCTCCTCGTGGCACCGAGATTGAGAAGGCTATAAGGGAAGGATTGAAAGCCATCGATGAGGCCGACTTCCCCAGAAAGCATAACACAAAAATGGCCACTTCTCTCGCCCCCCGTGTCCGCTACAGATATGCGAGGTGACTTCCTGATGTCGAAGCAATCCAACGCCACGGAAATGGATAGGTGTCCCTTCCAGCTTTTTATCGTTCGGGCTGTACAGCCACTCAGGGAAGGTTCAGCTACCAATTTTCTCCGTTGTTGATGAATTCAAAACTGGCAAGGTGCGCTTACAAACGTTGCTCCGTGAAGACTGCTGAAAAGAGCCCAAGACAAGCAAATCTGAAGGCCTGCGCTCTTCTGCTCACATCGGCATCGCCCCTTACCCGGATGTCGTAATTTGGTCCTATCACAGAGGTGTGTACCTTGTTGAACCGTACCTCGCGAACGGAACTTTTCCTGCGCCAAGGAAATAAGATACGTGAAGCGAAGGGCTAGACCTGCAACGTTATTTTACCCATTAAAGTCGAGTTCATGGTTACATTACGAAATCGACAATTTCCTTCACTGTCAAACATGGGAGTCTCCAAGAAACTCCCCAGTCAACCATCAAGTCTCTCCACGTAAAACTGCATGCAGCATCCAACTGGATCTGGCAATCATCACGTAGTGCTTCGCTTAGTCCATCGAGCGTGACCATAACTACGCCGCGACAAAAACATGGCCGCGCGAAATCCTGTAGCCGAAAAGCGCGCGCTTCTCGTGCCTATTTCGGCTTTCGGTCGGTTTTCTTTCGCGTCACACCCGACGGACTAAGCTAAGTGAAAGAGTCGAGAAAGAGCGTCTAATCGTAGTCTAACCTGGGACACTCCTTATGTCTTTATGCACTATACGCTAACGTGACTATCAGTCAATATCAATTAAAACTGTAGTTCCTGAATTTTAGTAGCTAGGAGAAAACGAGAGGGCATTACATATATATATAGCTACATAAATAAGTTAAAAGTTCGTTTGCATTGCAAACCGTCTGTGTGAACGAAACATGTTTCGCCATCGTGTATCTTAACAATGAGGACGTTTGATTGATTTTGCAATCAATTTTGTTCTTCCAGGCCTAAAAGAGCTTTTAGTCATTAACATCTCATCTCGATTTAATCTGTAGGCTGGATATTTCTTATGTTGTTTGAACCTGCAAGTGAGATGAAAAGGTGTTTTATGTAAAGCTTACCTACCTCGTCAAGTGCCGGATATCAAGACTCACAAGAAGGCAGAGTAGAGAAAAAAAAACGTATCTGGCTAAAGCAGAAGTTACACTTTCTCGAGACTGATCATTGGCAAGACCTTCGCCAAAATAACTTTAGTCATTAATCGACGATAACGTGGAAAAAGATTGACGCAAATCAGGGGCGAAGGTTCCTCCGTCAAACTTCCCGCAGCAGTGTTCTTTGTTTTGTTTAAGTTTTCTTGTAATACGCAATGTCCAAAGAACCTCTCGTAAACAGTGGAAATCCAGTTGACACCCGTGGCTCAACAGTTTTGCTCATTCGCTCGTACGAGGAAGCTCGAATCGCCTTCGCCCTGATTTTGTCGATTTATCTGCTCGTTATAGTGTTGGGAATAATCGTCAATACTACCATTTGTTATGTTATGCTGCGTGGAAAACGCTATAAAAGAAACAGGTCGAATTTCTTCATTACGCATTTGTCATTATTGGAACTGATGCATCGTCTTCTCTTTAATTGTCTACTTTGCAGTTCCAGCAACTGGAATCAACAAGTTTCAGTGCAAAGCGCTGTCATTTTTCTCTAAGACCTCCTCCTCGGCCATATTTTTCAGCCTAGTGGTCATAGCTGTCGACAGACATCAAAACATTGTCCACCCTTTGAAGAGTTTGAAGTCAAAGAGAAAGCCTCTCGTATTCGTTTGTCTCTGTTGGCTGCATGCTATCATTGTGTCGTGCCCTTTGGTTATCAGCGCGGATAGCATTTCTGTTCTAGAAATTCCCGAAGCTCGAGGTATGGCCTGCGAAGATTGCGCTGACAAAAAACTTTGTGATATTCCAGAAAATCTACTGGGACAGTCTTCGACCACGTTGTATTTTCTCCTTGTATTTCTTTTCCCGTTGACCGTCATTTTTGCATTGTACACCAAAGTTGCCATGTTCTTGCATCACAGAGGCAACAGTGGGATGACGAACCACGTGGTGGCAAAATCGAAATCTAATGCAGTACGCATGCTCGTTATCACCGTACTTGGATATGTTCTGTCTCAAGGACCCGCTGCCGTTTTCGCCATGTTGAGATCTTTTGGCACTTTCAACAGTAAATCTTTCGACTTCATATTACTGGTGAGCTGGTTGGTCGCCTTTGCCACATACACAAGCTCGCTGGCAAATCCACTGATTTATGCGTATTATAACGGGGCTTTTAGACGGGAAGTCAGCCGTCTGTTTTGTAAAAGAAAAGGTCAAATATCAGTATAAGGCTAGAGTCACAAAATCGAACTGATATCCGGCCTTTAAGTCATATTTGGAAAAAGCCCTTATTACCTAATTGATTGATACTGAATTCGGAACCAGATTGATAATTTATTGTTTTTGTTAGGCTCCATGAGGAGAAGTCAGTATAGAAGAGCAAGAGACCATGAGAAGAGAAAATTCGCAAATTTGATGCTCTACGAAATTAAAGGCGTCAGGGATTTGAATCTGGAGAAAAATTATAATTTTTCTTTGAAAAGTGTTTTATGTCTAGAGGAAACTGCCGAACATGTAACTCGAGAATCAAATGGCGCTAATGAAGTAGAATAGCAGTGAACAACCATTAACATAGCTTGGACAAAGACCAAACTCTGCTATAATGAACAATTTGTTTTTGGCAAGAACTGTTAATTCACCAGGGGAAATGGGCCTGTTATTTTTAAATTAGTTTATAAAGAAAACTGTAAACACATAGGCAAAATATTTCTCGCTCCGAGCGAGTTCTTCGTGTATTGGATCTGTACAGTAACATTCTCGGCAATTGACCTTTGTAACTTGGGGAGTTTCGTTGTCCCATTTCAGACGACGAGAAATACTCTTGAGAATTCTTGATTTCAAATTTTAAAGAAGTCGCGTGTATAACTTTTAGATGGGTAAAATAACAATTTTCTAGAGAATATCACGTGGTCTGTAATGGAGAAACGAACTGCCCATGCTAAAACATTCTATTTCAATTGGTAAAATAATGTAACGAAGTAATAAAATGATCGATCGAACTTTATCATTCGTGCTTTTTTGTCTCACAAAACCCTAGACTTAAGGCTTTTGGGCACTATAAAATATTAATATTTTGAAACTGTATCAAGGCTATTTGATTTTCTTGCTCAACGGTGGTAAAATTAAAAAGGTCTAAACGAGAAAACTGGAACGTGTAAAGATGCACTTACAATGTTAATAATCATTTTATGAATATCCACAAGTTTTGGGAAATTACAATAACAATTGGTACTGCAATTCTCATGAAGAATAACAAAAAACTTTGCTATTATATTCGTGCAATTTTCTACATTAATTGTGATTATAATTTCAACCCGTGTGGTATTTTTGAGAGTATGACGTCATTGACCCCATTTTTCAACCAAGACTGGAACAAGGAAATTAATGGCGGCCGTAAATTCTCGGAAATAAAGGTCCAAAAAACGTGAGTTCTAATGTTCGTAATAGATTGAAATTTAACAAGATCTTTCGGAAAGACTTATTGTGCGCGAAAATGTAAAAATATGGATACCGACAATTTGATCTGAGGGGCACTTTAAGTTTTAAGTGCTTCTAACATAAAAACGAACTTGCTGAACCCTATGTTTTGTTATCGATATTGTGGTAAATATCGTAAAAAATGAAACTTTTTCAACAGTTAGAGGACTCCTGTAAAGCGGATTCAGAGCCACCTTAAATTTCGGAACGCTAGTAGATTTATGCTAAATGATGATATAATTTCTGCTCCGCTCGGTACCTAAATTGTAGCTGGGAGGAAACTGTCAGCACTTTGTAAGAATACAAAAGAATTAGGAAAGACTAGGAGAGTGCGTTCGGACATTGCGTTCGACGCCGTCACTTTCATGTACATACCTTAAATAATTCCACCAGCTGACTTTTAACCTCTGTCTATAGCTAAATCAACATTTTTCATCAACAACTCCTAGGGATCTTGCCTTCAGATTACTTATCCACCAAACAATATTCGACAGGATAAAGACAGGAACTAGTCGTCACTCTTGGAAGTAAAATTAGGCTTGCGTTCTCCGAACTTCCATTTGGTGCGAAAATATGCACAGATATTTGTCCGCGGACATTATCTGTTCCGAGAAGTAAACAGTTTTCCGAAGGCGTAACTCGAGGACAAAACTGTTAGCTTCGAAGAAAAGACAATGTCCAGTGACGTGACTCATTTAGACCAATCGCGCGCGTGCGAAAATATTAAAATGGATTATAAGAGCTACTGGCGTCACACGAGGTCATCCTTCAGTACCTCGTCCGATACAGTGGGATAAACTTCCAATCAGATGAATTTCCTGTTTTTCCTAACATCTTAGACTTGCGCGATCTACGATCCCGAACCACGTGGCAACGCCATTTAGAGACTGATATCCCGTCACTTCCTGCAATCGCGAACTTCTCTCCTTTCAAGCTCTTCAGCATCGGGGTCATTCGTTTACTAAAGCGTTGCAGCGAATACAACTGAGGTGAACCTTGCAGCCAGCTTATTGAGTGGAAGATGATGAACAACAATACTCTGAACAAGACTACAGACTCCCTCTGTCCAGATCTACCTATTCAAGTTACAAGCTATCCGTACACACCAAACGCTACAGCGCAGGCCATCACTCTAATAACATGCATCGTAAACGGAATTTCCAGCCCCCTGGCCACTGTGGAGAATCTGCTTGTCTTCGTGGTAGTTTTAAGGACGCGCAGTTTACGTACTGCGTATAATACTTCTGTGCTGTGTCTGGCATTTGCAGATCTTCTCATTGCGATGTTTATCCAGCCCGCGTTCATCGCTTATCAGAGCGGAAAGTATAGAAGCGGTACATACGACTGCGTTCCGTATTTCATCAAGACTGTGTTCGAGTTCTGGTGCGTGGGTTTGACGTTTATTACGCTCGCCCTTATAATGTTGATGAGATATGTTGCCGTCTTCAGGCCGTTTCAGTACCGGACCTTCGCGACACCGTTGCGAGCAACGTTCGTGATTTTCAGTGGGTGGTTGCTGTGGACCGTGTTCAGCTTTAGTTTTCGATTTTCGTCGTCTGGTATGAACTTGAAAGCTTACTCAGTCTTGTGTTCCATCTTAATAACAGTTACTCTGATAGAGACGATCATTGTCTCCGTAAAATTGTCCTTCGAAATCAAACAGCGTGCTGTTAAGCGCACTTCAGATCAGAATCACAACGGCGCTATCAAAGCGACCAGAACTATTTTGATAATCACTGGAGCGTTCTTCGTTTGCTTCTTTCCAACATTATGCGCATCCATAGTGCACCAGACCGGCCTGGTAGAGGATAAAGTCGTTTTTCATATGCTCTATCCTCTGGCTGAGTGTGCGCTGTTTTTTACAGCGCTGATAAACCCTGCCATTTACGCATGGAGGAATGCTTCCGTAAAGAAAAGTTTTAAAGAGTTAACAAAGTTCTCATTCAGTTAAAAGTGCCGAGTGAAAGAGCTTTTAGACACGGTAATGATATCGATTCAAAGCAGCGCTCCGTGTCAAATTAGGCTCTCGTTTTGAATCAGTTATTGAGTATCATATAAGTGCCCGGATTCCAGTTCGAATTCATACGCCTCACGCGGAAGTAATGAAGCAGTTTCTAAGGCCGACTGGTTGGGAACTATATCTATAGTTAAAGCTGTAGGAGACATAATATATTAATCCTTTGACATTTTGTCAAATCTCTCATTCTCAGTGATATTCGATCAAAACGAAAAAACCCAGTACCCAGTAATACTAGTCGATAGTCGATAATAATAGCGGCGTTTCCGGGTGACAAGAAAAATTTGTGCCTAATGTCTATGAAGTTTTGCTTCAGCAAACACGAAAAAGTAAGTTCACCTTTAGCAGCTGCGATGCACCAAGGTGGCTCTCTGACATTTTACCGGCGATCTAGAATGTCTGTGAAGCGGGTTTAACTTAGGGAGAAAAATTGTTTCGCAATCAATTTTTCTCCTTCCTTTAAGATGGATC